>Ga0256406_1002111_pt1 | contig 29401 bp, 35 predicted proteins | sample RumenRJG_03DNA_FD_185986 | JGI IMG/M metagenome (GOLD analysis project Ga0256406, IMG submission 185986) | Bovine rumen microbial communities from Lethbridge, Alberta, Canada - RJG_03 | ecosystem: Host-associated > Mammals > Digestive system > Stomach > Rumen | place: Canada: Alberta | collected... | reverse complement strand
GGTGACATTCCTTTCTTCCCATGGCATAAGAATCAACTCCTTCTTATGCCTAAAAGTATCACTTTTTTCAGTAGGGGGAAGACCCCTATTTATGTAAACTATGTTATTGCACATAACACATGTGGCGAGCCCGCCGGGTACATGTGAAATACTGGTGAACCAAATTTGCGTGAACGGGCGCCCCACGTGGTCGCTCCTACAGAAAACGATTGCCAATTACGCCGGTTTAGTTGTATAATAAATAAGTTGAAAAAGATTAGGATCGCAAAGGAGAAGATAAGCGTGTTGAAAAAAATATGGATACTTCCGCTTTTACTGCTCGTGTGCCTCATACCTTTCGTATCGGCCCAGGCAGCTTCCAAACCGGAAATCACCAATGTGCGTACGGCTACGCGGACGGATGCCAATACACCTTTCGTCCGGACCGTCCTCGATGTCAACGGCAAGGTCAATCCCAAGCTGTACATCGACAACTCCGGTGAGTACGTTTTCGTTACTTTGCCCAATACCGGCGTAGGCAAGAACGTGGCCAAGAGCTATAAGCCAAACAGCAACGTCATTTCCCGCGTCACCTTATCGCCCCGTTCGTCGAGTACGGACGTGACCATCAAGGTTCCCCGGGCCGTCACCAAGAATGACGTCAAAGTCTTTACCTTGCCGGGCGCTACCAACAGCAAAGCGTCGAGCCGCGTCGTCATCGACATCAACGATAAGTCGGGCAAGCTCAAACAGTGGAGCCATTGGGGCGATACCAATATCGGCATCAAAGGGGCGACCAAGCCGACTCAAAGCTGGAAACCGTCGGCCACCAAACAGCCGGCTGCCAATGTCCCGGCCTATAGCAGCAGCAAGACTTACAGCCTGACCAAGGGCCTCCAGGGCAAGACCATTGCCATCGACCCGGGCCATGGCGGTTCGGACTCCGGTGCTGTCGGCGCCTATTCCAAGGAAAAAGACATCACCTTGGCCATTTCCAAGAAAGTGGCTTCGTTATTGAGTGCTGCCGGTGCCAATGTCATCATGACCCGTACGACCGACGTCGACGTCTATGCGCCTTATGACGGCGCTGTCGAAGAATTGCAGGCCCGCTGCAACATTGCCAATGCAGCCAAAGCCGACGTCTTCGTCTGCATCCACATCGATTCCTTCGATTCCCCGTCGGCAGGTGGTGTCACCGCTTACTACAACAGCAAGACACCTTATGATTACGGCCTGGCCAACTACATCCACCTTCAGAACATGAAGGCCACCAACTTCCCGGACCGCGGCGTCAAGACGGCCAACTTCTACGTCCTCTTGCACACCAATATGCCGGCCACCTTATTGGAATTGGGCTTCATCTCCAACCCGAGTGAAGAAAAAGCCCTCAACTCCGACGCCCAGCAGCAGAACTTCGCTGAAAGCATCGTCAAAGGCCTGGCCGATTACTTCAACCATAACGGAAATTAAAAAAATAGTTTGTAGTAAAAAAGCTGTCGCATTAAGCCAATGCATAATGCGGCAGCTTTTTTGCGTAGGGGCTCGCACGTGGCGAGCCCGCCAGCGAGATTCAATCACAGCCCATCCTGATATAATGGCGGGTCTTTACAAACCACGAACCACTAAAAAAACTTGACATCGCCCTTTATTTATGATATATTAGGGAAGTCGTAGCATAAGTGGCTATGAATAAGCCGCGTGGAGAGGCTCGCAAGTTCCCGCAAGGGACGCCGTATTCAGCGAGTATATTGATGAGGAGGTGTCACTCATGTACGCTATTATCAAAACAGGTGGAAAACAGTATCGTGTCCAGGAAGGCGACAGCATTTTCGTCGAAAAACTGAATGCCGATGTTGATTCCAACGTAGTATTCGACCAGGTATTGGCAGTCGTTAACGACGGTGATGTTAAAGTAGGTACTCCCGTTGTTGAAGGCGCTAAAGTAACTGCAAAAGTATTGGCTCAGGGCAAAGAAAAGAAAGTCCTCGTTTTCAAATACAAAGCAAAATCCAACTACCGTCGTCGTCAGGGCCATCGTCAGCCGTTCACGAAAGTTGCAATCGAAAAGATTGAAGGCTAATGATTACCATTACGATGCATCGCGATAAGAAACATCGCTATACGGGTTTTACCATAAGCGGCCATGCCGATTATGACGAAGCCGGCAGCGATATCGTCTGTGCCGCCGTTTCGGCCTTGTCGCAGACTGCCTTGTTGGGTCTCATGCAGTACGCTTCGCAAGACGTACCGTATGAAGTAAACGATGGCTTCTTATCCGTCCAGGTCCCAAAGCCCTGCGAAGCGTCGCAGATCATCTTAGGGACTATGGTAGCAGGTTTGGAACAAATTGTACGGCAGTATGGAGAATACGTCGTACTCGACTCATAGACGTCAGGAGGTGGACGGAATGTTCAATTTCAACTTACAGCTTTTCGCTCATAAAAAAGGGACAGGCTCCACGCGTAACGGCCGTGATAGCGAATCCAAACGCCTTGGTGTAAAATGCCATGACGGCGTCGTCGTTAAAGCCGGCAACATCATCGTTCGCCAGCGTGGTACGCACTTCCATCCGGGCACGAACGTAGGCATCGGCAAAGACGATACCTTGTTCGCAACGGCTGCAGGCAAAGTTGCTTTCGAACGCGCTGGTAAATACAACCGCAAAGTTAGCGTATACCCTGTAGAAGCATAATTAGCTTATAGCATGAAGTTTGTAAAAACTACAAACTGAAAACTAAAAACTCAAAAAGGACTTGCCATTACGCGGCAAGTCCTTTTTTATACCAAAAAAACCTTGTCGTCTTCTCAAAATCCTGTATAATAGAGGATGTATGTACTTTGATTAAACTCAAGCGGAGGTGTACGCCATGCGCGTTAGTGTAAATGGAGAAAATCGTGAACTCTACGTCTATGACCGCTCTACGGGAGTAGATTATGCCAAACAGATTCTCTGTTCCCAGGAACAGCTGGTGACGGATATGTACGGTGAATTTGTCCTGACTGAAGAAGAATACAATCATTGGACGGAACTGCTGGCTATCCAGCAGGAATCAGAAGACCTGCTCTTTGAACTGAAAGATGTCCTGGTCAAACAGGAACTGGATGATTACATGTATGAAGAAACGAAATACATGACGACGACCATCGAAACGATCCATATGGAAAATATCTGTATCAAAGAGCTGAAAGAAGCTCTGGAAAAAGGCGATGAAAAATGGCTGACTGAGAACCATTTCGTCAAGACCCTGAAAAACGTAACAAAATAAAGGAAGTCTTATGGTGAAAAAAATATGCTCGTGGATCATCGGCGTCATCCTTACCGTCCTGGTCCTCCTCATCGGTATCTTTGCTTTTTGGTATTTCGGGTCGACGAACTATCACCTGACAGGCGTCCCGGTCCTGAACTATCATCAGGTCAATAATAAATTCAATACCGTGCTGACCATGAAGCCAGCTAATTTTGATGAACAGATGAAATATCTGCACGACAACGACTATCATTCCATTACCTTGGAACAATTCGATGCCTACATGCGCGGCGAAGGCGATTTGCCGGACCGGCCGGTCCTCATCACCTTTGATGACGGCTACGTCGACAATTACGAAGAAGCCTATCCCATCCTGAAGAAATATAACATGCGCGGCACGATATTCCTGATCATCAACCTCATGGATACGCCGGGCTACCTGACCTGGGACCAGGTCAAGGAAATGGCTGCCGACGGCATGGAATTTGGGTCCCATACCATCAGTCATAAACCCCTGACCAGCTTCGACCGGGCCGGAGTCCGTCATGAACTGCAGGACTCGAAAGACATCATCGAAAAAATGACGGGCAAGCCCTGTCATTTCATCGCCTTCCCGGAAGGCAAATATAACGATATGGTCATGGAAGAAACGAGAGGCGCCGGCTACCGCTACGCCTTCACCGTAGATACAGGCCGCGACTTCCCTTGGGACGATCCATACGACTTGGACCGCGTCCCCATGTTTGAAGGCCCTATAAGCTTCAAACACTTCCGGTTCCGCCTGACCTTCAGCGCCTTCAGTGCGCTCCTGTGGAAGACCCATAAATACTTTGAACACATAGAAATGACCAAAGACCTGGCTCAGCATATCCCGCAGCCGTAAAAAAAAGAGCTGTCGCATCGCGGCAGCTCCTTTTTTACGGCTGTTTGAACGGGGATTATTCTACCCAGCATCGTAGGGGCTCGCACGTGGCGAGCCCGCTCGTGAGATTCAATCACAGCCCATTCGAGTACAATGGCAGGCCCTTATTCAATTTTCTCTTTCCAGCAGAGGAAGATTTCGACGGCCAGGGCGGCGAACCAGATGTTTCGGGCCAGGACGTTGATGATACAGTACCAGCCGGATTTCCCCAGGTCGTGGTAACGGCGTATCATGTAGGAGAAATCGACGGGGATGAGGAGGACGGCGATGAGGCACGAGGCGATGGTGTATTCCAGGGCCGCCGGGCCGCCCTGCGAGGCCAGGTGCTGGAGCCAGATGATGAGGCAGATGGGCAGGATGCTGAACAGGCGGAAGTGCAGGTAGCGTTTACGGCTGACCTTGCCTTTGAAATCTAAATGGTTGCGAATGAGTACGCGAATAGGCGCGTCTTCGGCTATGATCAAGAGAAAGACCTCCTTTGATGAATCAGGGATTTTTCTCTAGTGTAGCACGAAAGACGCGCCTATTTCGATAGGACGGGCAAAGTGGCAAAAGCTGGCACGAAATGCCGGAAAAGTCAAAATTCTCCGGCCGCTGCCGCTTCCTTGAGAAGGGCCACGTTGTCCGTATCATATTCAATTTGTTCCGACCAGCGGCGCACGGCTTCAGGCAGATTGCCCGTTACGGCAGCGGCAAGGCCGATGAAGTCCGTGTTACGTGCAGCATAGGTGGCGAGGACGTCAGAAGGGACGTCTGCAAAGGACTCGAGCTGCCGGTAAAAGAGATAGTCGTACACGCGCTGATACCGTTTGGCCTGTTCCGGATCCGGAGCTGCGACCTTTTCCGTCGATGCTATCCGGGCCTGTAAGGCTTTTAGACCAGCCGTCCAGGCATCGTCAATCGGTTCGGTCCGGGACAGGACGGCCAGGAGGCGTTCATGGCCTTTTTTCGTCGTGTCGGGCTGATAAACGAGACCCGCCGATGGCGCCGGATAATCCAGGGCATCCAGGAGCTGCGCCAGCGTCCCCAGGGACTGGCCCCTTTCCTCATCATAAAAGGTGAGGGGAGAGGGGCTGCTCAGCAAGAGACCGGCCGCGGCTTCACAGCAGAGCCCGACGCCGCCGAGTTCCCTGTCCTGCCCGTTCCCGTCGGTGACGACCTGGAAGAACCGCGGATGGAGGGCGCAGATATCGCAGAGGATGTCGTCGCCGCTTTCACGGATGAGACGGCATAAGCCATCGGGCCGCAGGAAGGGACAATTCCCGTCGGCAGTGAGACAGAAATGCCAGCCCTCCGGCCCTTCGGCGATGTGCTGGCGGATTGCCCCACCTAAGGGGCCATCGAGGTGCTGATAAACGTCGGCCGTCACGTCGTCGATGTCGATCTCCCAGCCCCGGCAGCACGTATGCTGGCAGGCGCCGGCTTTGCACTGGAAGCGGTCGTAGAAATCAGGAAGGATCATGATCAGAATTCATACGTTGTCCCCGGGTCGACGACCTGGACGGGGATATTGTATTTCGTTTCCGTGAGCTTCTTGTATTCCTGAGGGTCTGCTTCGACAATGGGCCAGGTCTTGTAGTGGACGGGGATGACGAAGCGCGGCTGGATCCAAAGGGCTGCCAGGGCTGCGTCGTCGATGCCCATGGTGAAGTTATCGCCAATAGGCAGGATGGCGCAGTCGATCGGCCCGAAGCGATCGAGGATTTTCATGTCCGAGAAGAGGCCTGTGTCGCCGGCGAAATAAACGCGCTTGCCGCCAAATTCGACGATGACGCCGCATGCCAGCCCTCCGGCAATGCCCGAACCGTGGAACGCCGGTGTCAGGCGTACTTTGCCAAAGGGGAAATCCGCACTGCCGCCGACATGCATGGCATGGGCCTTGCAGCCTGCTTCGCCCGCTTTGCCAGCGACTTCGGCCGTGCTGATGACCGTAGCGTCATTGGCTTTGGCAATGGCTTCGGTATCGCCATAATGGTCGCCGTGGCAGTGAGTGACGATGATGTACTGGCAGTGGATGTCTGTCGGACAGACCTGGGTCCAGGGATTCTCCGTAATGAACGGGTCAAAAAGGATGGTCGTCACATCATCGGAAAGAGTGAATGCGGAATGACCGTAATAATTGAATTTCATAGTGCCTCTGCTCCTTAAAGACAATCAGTCTTTTTCAGTACTGTTCAAACTCCATTTCTTCCATTCTTCGAACCAGCTCTTGACGTGTTCCTGCGGGAGGGAGCCGCAAAAAGTGTTCTTCAAGGTCTTGCGGAGTTCGCCTTCTTTTTCGCCTAACGGATAGACGTCTTTATATTCGTCATAGACGTTCCAGAAGTCGCGCATGTGCAGGTTGGCATAGGTTTCACCGTAAATCTTGTAGCACGTGTCGCACAGGGTGATGAAGACGGCTTCGTCGTTGTGCTGGTTGGCGTCGTCGAGGCCGCAGCAGCGCGTATACAGTTTGATTTTGCTGCCGAAGAGTTTGCGAAGGTAATCGTAGACGTCGGAAACCATCTGAGGCTGCAGCTGCAGCAATTTACAGCCGGGAGCGAAATACATGGGGTACTGGGCAATGTTATCAAAGTTATCCATAATTGACACCTCTTTCTGAAATCAATAGAAACTTTACCTTTCTATTAAATAATAACTATTATTTATAAGTGTACCATAAAAAGGCCGGAAACGCAATGTTCCTCTTGTACTTCCTGCATAAATCCTGTACAATATCCCTTGGAGAGTGATATAAGTATGCATATCGTAATGGTAGAGCCGGAAATCCCCGGCAATACGGGCAATGTCGCCCGCTTATGCGCAGCAAATCATATTACGCTGCATTTGGTCAAGCCCCTGGGCTTTTCCATCGATGACAAGCATTTGAAACGGGCCGGCCTCGATTACTGGTCGCTCGTCGATGTCCAGATCCATGAAAATTTTCAGGAAGTCCTGGACAAATACAAAGACCACCGTTTTTTCTATTTGACGACCAAATCGGAACAGTGTTACGCCGATATCCAGTTCCAATACGATGATATGCTCGTATTCGGCAAGGAGACGAAAGGCCTTCCGGAAGACCTCCTGAAAGCCAATCCGGAACGCTGCTTCCGCGTACCGATGGTCGAACAGGCGCGCAGCCTGAACCTGTCCAATACCGTCGCTATCGTGTCTTACGAAGCGATGCGCCAACTCGGCTTCCCGGGTATGGCCAAGAGCGGTATCGGTATCAAGAATCTTTAATTACAGAAATGATGAGGTGTAGAACGTGGAAATTTACGATAAAGCCCATGAATTAGAGGCTGCCATCAAAGAATGTCAGGAATACAAGGACCTCGTCGCAGCCGGTCAGGAACTGGCCAAAGACGAAAAAACCAAACATCTGGTCCGCGATTTTCTCATGCTCCAGGCCCAGCTGGCCTATGCCCAGTCCATGGGGGACAAGCCGATCCGCAAGAAGATCGACCATTTGAACCAGATGGCCGAACTCATTAAAAACAATCAGACTGCCGTGGAATATTTGAACCATTATAATAAATGGCAGACCATGGCCGGTGAAGTGTTCCAGATTATTCAAAATGCAATGGCAGAAGGAATGAGCATCCTTGATCAATAAATATGCACTGACGACTTTCGTCTCCGAATTAAGTAACTCTGTTCCCATGGAACGGATCCTGCTCGACGAACCCATGAGCGAGCACACGACCTTTGCTGTCGGCGGCCCGGCCGACGTCCTGATCCTGCCGGAATCGGTCAAGGAAATGTCCCTGGCCATCCGGGCAGCACGGCGGCTGGAACTGCCGGTGACGGTCCTCGGCGGCGGCTCCAACGTCCTCGTCCGCGATGGCGGCATCCGGGGCGTCGTCATCCAGTTGAATACGATGACTAAAGTATTGGCCTGCCACGACCGCAAGATCCTGGCCAGTGCCGGTTACATGTTGAAAGATGTCTGCCAGTTTGCCCAGGAAAACAGCCTGACCGGCATCGAATTTGCCTGTGGCATCCCCGGTACCCTGGGCGGCGCCGTCTTCATGAACGCCGGGGCTTACGACGGGGAAATGAGCCATGTCGTATCCCGCGTCCGCACGGTCAACAGCGAAGGCGGTGTCCATACGTATGATGCGCCGAACCTCGGTTTTTCCTATCGCCAGAGCCGCTTCCAGAAATCCCAGGAATTCGTCGTCGAAGTCGAACTGACCTTGCGCAGCGGCGACCCCAAGGAAATCCAGGCCCGTATGGACGATCTCATGAACCGCCGCCGCAGCAAGCAGCCTTTGGAAATGCACAGCGCCGGCAGTACCTTCAAGCGTCCGCCGGGATACTTTGCCGGGACCCTCATCGACCAGACTGGCCTCAAAGGCCTTTCCTGCGGCGATGCCCAGGTCTCGATGAAACACGCCGGCTTCGTCGTCAACACGGGCCACGCGTCGGCACGGGATGTCCTCAACGTCATCCACGAAGTCCAGAAACGCGTCGAAAAAGCGCACGGCGTCCACTTGGAACCGGAAGTCCGCATCATCGGCGAGGACTAAAATTTAAATCCATCCGCTAGCCACTAACTACTAGCCACTAACCCCTTAAAAGGAACTGTCGCACCTGTGACAGTTCCTTTTACTATATTGTTTTATCATAAGAATCATGCTATGATGGTATTAGAAAAGTACGTGATACGATTTACGTTATAATACCTATCTTAATGAGAGAAAGCAGGGATTGTCATGGATAAACGAGCTATGTGGAACGAAATGATCAGCGTCATCAAACAAGATGTGACGCCGGCGACGGGGTGTACGGAACCGATTGCCCTGGCCTATGCCGCGGCGACGGCAGCCCGGGAACTGGGCGAACCGGTGCGCTTCGTCGACGGCTGGGTCTCGGCCAACCTGATGAAGAACGGCATGGGCGTCACCGTGCCGGGGACAGGGATGCCAGGCCTTTACATTGCCGCAGCTGTCGGCGCTCTCGGCGGCGATGCCGATGCGGGCTTGCAGGTCCTCAAGGCCTTGACGCCAGACGTCGTCGCACTGGGCAAACAGTACGTCGCTGATGGCAAGATCACCGTGTCTGTCCGGGAAGATACGCCGCATGTCCTCTATGCCGAAGCCGTCGTCTATGGCGAAAATCACCGCGTCCGCGTCGTCATCACCGATGACCATACGAACATCGTCTTCATCGAAAAGGACGGCAAAGTCCTCCGGGACCAGCGCGTTGACGGGGGCAGCGGCGAAGACCCGAAAATCGCCTTCCTCCATACGCTGACTTTGGCGGACATCGTCGATTTCGCTGAGCAAGTGCCGATCGAAGACCTTGCTTTCCTAAAGGAAGCGGAAAGGCTCAACGACCACTTGTCTCAGGAGGGCTTGACCGGGAAATACGGCTTGAAAATCGGTTATACCCTGCAGCAGTTAGTCGAAAAAGGCGTCCTGGCAGACGATTTGTCCCATCGCATCCAGATCCGTACCGTCGCCGCGTCCGATGCCCGCATGGGCGGTGCCGCCTTTCCAGCCATGACCAATTCCGGGTCAGGCAATCAGGGTATCGCCACGACGGAGCCGGTGACAGTCGTCGCCGATTTCCTCGGCGTCACGCCGGAAAAACGGCTGCGGGCCCTGGCCTTATCCAGTATGGTCGCCATCTACGCCCACGGTTATCTGCCGAAACTGTCAGCCTTCTGTGCCACCGTCACGGCTTCCATGGGAGCCGCTGCGGGGATGGCCTGGCTGCTGGCCGATAACGAACCGCTAGCCGTCATCGAACGGGCCCTGGCCACCATGTCCGGTTCCATCGTCGGCATGGTCTGCGATGGCGCAGCCAACAGCTGTTCCATGAAGGTCTCGGCCTCCGTCCATGCGGCTTATGAAGCAGTCCTCTTGGCCCTCAATGACGTGCGCGTCCAGGGGACGGATGGTTTGGTCGCCCATTCGGCCGAAGAATGTCTGAAGAATGTCGGCCTCCTGGCCTCGCGGGGGATGCAGCAGACCGACGAAGAAGTCCTGCGTATCATGCTCCATAAAAATAAAGCCTGATTTTTTCGGAAAGGGTGTTGCCTCATGGCTAAAAAAGTTCTCATCTTATCTTCCAGTCTCCGTCCGGACAGCAATTCCGAGCAGCTGGCCCGGGAAGCAGGCCGCGGGGCCCTCGAAGCGGGCCACGATGTAGAAGTTCTCAGTCTGGCCGGCCGGGATATCCGCTATTGTGAAGGCTGCATGGCCTGCCACCGCCTGCTCTACTGTCCCATCCAGGACGACGCCAACGACCTCATCAAGAAGGTCCAGGAAGCAGACGCCGTCGTCTTTGCTTCGCCTATCTACTATTATGACATCTGCGGCCAGCTGAAGACCTTCCTCGATAGGACCAATCCGCTCTACGGCCAGCCCTACCGCTTCCGCGACATCTATCTCATCACCGTCTCGGCCGACGACGCACCAGACACGGCTAAACGGGCCCTATCGACCCTCGATGGCTGGATCTGCTGCTTCGACAAAGCCCATTATGCCGGAGGCTTCAACGCCGGCGGCATGAGCGAAGCCAATGCTGTAGGAAATCACCCGCAATGGTTGCAGAAAGCCTATGAATTAGGAAAATCTATCTGATATTTTACCGCCTGTTGACAATAAATTCAGCAGGCGGCTTTGCATTTCTGCGCAATCCATGCTATACTAATCTAGTTACATACAATCTAATATTTGTTAATGAGAGAGAGGACATTAGATGGAACGCAAAGATATTCGTAATATTGCAATTATTGCCCACGTTGACCATGGCAAAACGACACTGGTCGACGCCATGCTCAAACAGAGCCATGTTTTCCGTTCTAACGAAAAAGTAGAAGAACGTGTCATGGACTCTGGAGATATTGAACGTGAACGCGGCATTACAATCTTGTCCAAAAATACATCTGTCATGCACGAAGGTGTCAAGATCAATATCGTCGACACCCCGGGGCATGCTGACTTCGGCGGCGAAGTAGAACGTGTACTGAACATGGTAGACGGCGTACTGCTCCTCGTCGATGCTTTTGAAGGCCCGATGCCGCAGACGAAATACGTTTTGCGTAAGGCTTTGGAACAGAAATTGAAACCGATCGTCGTCATCAACAAAATCGACAAACCCGGTGCCCGCGTCGCTGAAGTCGAAGACGAAGTTCTCGAATTGTTCATGGAACTCGATGCTACGGACGAACAGCTCGACTTCCCGGTCGTCTATGCCAACGGCCGCGATGGCATTGCCAAATATTCCATGGACGACGACAGCGATAACCTTGAACCGCTGTTCAAGACCATCATCAAATACTGCCCGTGCCCGAAAGGCGATGCCGAAGGCCCGCTGCAGTTCATGGTCACGACGTTGGACTACGACGATTATGTCGGTAAAATCGCTATCGGTCGTATTGTCCGCGGCAAAATGCATCCGAACCAGAACGTCGTCGTCACCGACGGCGAAGGCCAGCGCAAAGCCAAAATCGGCCGCGTCTATACCTATGAAGGCTTGAAACGAGTCGAACAGGATGAAGCCGCTATGGGCGAAATCGCCTGCATTGTCGGTATTCCGGACCTCAAGATCGGCGAAACCGTTACGGACCCGCAGAATCCGGAAGCCCTGCCGAAAATCAACATCGACGAACCGACGCTGTCCATGATTTTCTACGTCAACGACAGCCCCTTTGCCGGCCAGGAAGGGGAATACGTCACCAGCCGTCATCTCCGCGACCGCTTGTTCCGCGAAGTCCAGACCAACGTATCCCTGCGCGTCGAAGAAACAGACAGCGCCGATGCCTTCAAAGTATCGGGCCGTGGCGAACTCCACATCGCTGTCCTCATCGAAGAAATGCGCCGTCAGGGTTATGAACTCCAGATCGGCAAACCGAGCGTCATCACCAAAGAAATCAACGGCCAGAAATGCGAACCGCTGGAAGCTCTCACCATCGACGTTCCGCCTGAATTTATGGGCGCTGTCATGGAAAAACTCGGTACCCGTAAAGCCGAAATGGTCAACATGACCGATATCTCCGGCTACACCCGCCTGGAATTTATCATCCCGGCCCGTGGTCTCATCGGCTTCCGCAGCGAATTTCTCACAGCTACCAAAGGGAATGGTATCATGTACCACGTCTTCCACGGCTATGCTCCCTGGAAAGGCGAAATCCCGGGCCGTACCCGCGGCAGCTTAGTTGCCTTTGAATCGGGCACGACTACTGGCTATGGCATCTTCAACCTGCAGGACCGCGGCACGATGTTCATCAAACCGGGCGAAGAAATCTACCTCGGCCAGGTCGTCGGTGAAAGCAACCGCGACGTCGATATCGATGTCAACCCGTGCAAGAAGAAACACTTGACCAACACCCGTTCCTCCGCCTCGGACGAAGCACTCCGCCTCACGCCGCCGCAGGAAATGGGCTTGGAAAAATCTTTGGAATGGATCAACGACGACGAACTCGTAGAAGTTACGCCGAAGAGCATCCGTATCCGTAAAGCTATCCTCGACAAACACGACCGCAAAAAAGCTATGCGTCGTGCACAGCAGTAAGCTTTTCACTAAAAACTACAACTTACAAACTTAATATTCAAAAAGGGGCTGTCGCACGAAGGTTTCTGCCATCATGCGAGGCCCCTTTCTCTTTAATGTTTGAGGTTTGATGTATGATGTTTGAGGCGATTGCTTTAAATTTAAAACCATCCACATCAAACATCAAACTTTCAACTTCAAACTCCAAAAGGCGCTGTCTTCGTGCGACAGCGCCTTTTTTGATGCTTGCGTAGTAAATACTTTACAAGGTGTGATATACTTATTTATAATAAGTTAATATCACCTATAGTGAGTAAGAATGTATGTAAGGAGATGAATGTCATGAATTTATCTGATTCTGCCAAAGTAATCAAGGTACCTGTTGAAAGAAAAATTCTTACCAGCAAAGGAAATCAAGAAATAAAAGAAAAAATCCGTAAGGCCTCTCAGCTCATGTTTCAACGCAATGAAAAAGCCTATAGGGACTTAGAAAATCGATGAAACACGAGCAAATATTGATAGAAATTATCCTAGAAGATGTACTTGCTTTTCATGAAGAGATGGAGCAGAGATATGTTATGGATAAAGGCATTCATGATATGAATTTGCTGGAATCTGCCGTAAGTACTCCGTTTCAGTCATTTGCTGGGGAAGAACTTTATCCTACTATTTTAGATAAAGCAGCTAGATTATGTTATGGCCTTACAAAAAATCACCCATTTCGCGATGGTAATAAACGCTCTGCTATTCATAGCATGTTGGTATTTCTTTATATCAATGGGATTGATTTAGATTATACACAACAAGAATTAGAAGATATGGTGGTTGATGTTGCTGCTGATAATTTGGATAGTGATGGAATCAAACAATGGTTATTGAAACATAAGAAAATGGAAACATAGAAAAAGCGCACTGATAAGTTCCATGAATGGCTTATCAGTGTGCTTTTGATTTGGCGTAGCGGGTGGGATTCGAACCCACGAGACCTTTCGGCCTAACTGATTTCGAGTCAGCCCCGTTATGACCACTTCAAAAAAGCTATGCGTCGTTCGCAGCGGTAAAACGTGCCTGCACGTTTTACCGTAGGGGCGACCATAATCGGGCGCCCGCGCGAATCCTGTGCATAACCTGACTGTATAAAAGCAACCTCTCCGCCGCTTCGCGGCACCTCTCCTATTAGGCGAGGCTTTTAAAAGGCTCCCTTAATAGGGGAGCTGTCAGCGAAGCTGACTGAGGGGTTGCTCTTTTCTTTATAGATGGTGTAAAATAATTGTGGGGAAACTTTAATTCATTAAAGAAAATATAAAAAGAGAAGATATAATATAAATGTAAGCAATTATGCGCAGGAAATGCTTGTTCAGCAGCGCTTTGATGAAGTTTATACGGAAATTCGAACCCTGAAGCTTTTAGAAGACAGGTGAACATTATGAGATTTAACACGTCTGATGATATGAAAAAATTAGAAAAAATATTTATGCCCTATCTAGATTTCTCGAAAATAAGTTGCCCCTTTAAACCAGGCACTCCGGATAAGGTAAAAAAAGTAAAAGAAGAATGGGATAAAAAGATGAATTCCATGATTAAAAAAAATGAAGAATTAGCATCATTCACAGGATAAACTAAGATAACCAAGAAACATAAAAGCACCAAGCTCAGAAAGGTTAGGTGCTTTTTTCATGCCCAGAATGGGAGGCTGTTATGCATTTAGACTGGTACAACAAGGCTCCACGGAAAACGGGGCCGCCTAAACAATTCATATTTTCAGCGTCTGAGTGATCAGGCGCTTTTTTTATGCCAATTTTAGGAGGGATACACATGGCAGACGAATTCAAGTTCGACCTGCAGCGGTTCGCCGACGGCGGCACTGAAGGTGGCGCAGACGATACGGCGGGCAGCACTGAAGGTGATAAGGGCGGGAAAGGCACCCCGGACGCCCCGGAAACCAAGACCAAAGAAGAGCAGGAAGCGGACGTACAAAAACGGATTGATGATGCAGTGAACCAGGCTAAGGCCCGCTGGGAGAAGGAATACCAGAAGAAGGCTGACAAGGCCAAGAAGGAAGCCGAACGGCTGTCCCAATTCGTAGCATTGAAACATAAAGTAGGCTGATAAGGTTAGGTGATGGATGTGGACAGCGAAGAGTATTGGGCACGACGAATACCTGCCAGGCAGTACAGCCCCGCCACTTCACCCGAACTGCCGCTCTACCATTGCAGGAAGCCTGTACGGGCCGAACAAGAAGAAAACGGGGACGCGCATTGCCAGGAATGACAAGGGCAAGACGTATTATGTGCCGGCTGACATGACATATAATGAATGGTATAATAAATATATAGAACCAACTATCATACCCACGGGGAACGCGGATTGGAAAACTAATGAGCAAGGGTATGTTGTTGTTACAAAACAAATTTCAAGGAGTTCTAAGCATTACCGGACTGCTCCTCGTGCAGAGCCTAATGCTGTGATTATGCATTACGGAAAACCCGGGCCTCATGAATAAATGGATTATGATTTTTACGATGAAAACGGGTATTTAGCAATGCAAATCCATTGTGGTAATCACCTCATGCCGAAGAAACACAGATTTGGTGAGTTCGGTGAGCATGCAGCGCTTTGGGAGTGGATAGAAAAAGATGGTAAGTGGACGGGGCAACCATTACCAAATGCTGAACTGACAGAAGCAGAAAGGAGGCTGGTGCATGATGGTGTTGAATTTAAACGAGCTCAGAAATGAAATGGAAAATTGGACTGCTTATGAAAATTCTTTTGTTTATAAAGGAGTTGAGTATGGGCTGATCCGTAATGCAAAAGACGGCAGTTACTATTTCGGGCTATGTAATATGCTGGATGATCATGGCCGGACATTTCCTGATTTTGACTCCGCAGTGAACGCTTTGTTAATCGATGGCCATTCTATTGCGGAGTTAATGCCGCAACTCAATTGGACTTAATTTATGAAATGCAAGAATTAGAAAAGAAAGAAAAGAAATGGGAGTTCCTGATGGATGGGACTTCTGAACAATTACCGTATAGCGTTCACTTTAATTAGTGGGCGCTTTTTTCATGCCCAGAATGGGAGGATGTTATGCATTTAGACTGGTACAACAAGGCTCCACGGAAGACGGGGCCGCCTAAACAATTCATATTTTCAGCGTCTGGGTGATCAGGCGCTTTTTTTATGCCAATTTTAGGAGGGATACACATGGCAGACGAATTCAAGTTCGACCTGCAGCGGTTCGCCGACGGCGGCACCGAATATGGCGCAGACGATACGGCGGACAGCACTGAAGGTGATAAGGGCGGGAAAAAAACCGTTGGTGGGGATGTTATACTCATTGATATAGAATCGTTGCGAGATAGCCTTGAGTTTCAAGATATTTTAGGATATATTAATACGGAAGAAGCTCAACAAATGAAGGGAGGAAGCGGCCATGTCAAATAGTGTATGGTACAAAAACGAACGTGATGACAAGATTTGGTGGAAAGAAACCGAAGCTGTTGGGGAATGGATATTCAGCTTTAACAAGAAAAAAGAATATAATTTGTTTCGGGATTATCCACAAAAACTTACCACAGAAGAAAAAGAAATTTTTGACCATGAAAACCCACATTGGAAAAAGTTTTTTACAGACCGACAAGGGAAGTCTGCTTAATTCACATCTTCACTTAAAGCATCGAGCTCAGAAAAGGCGAGGTGCTTTTTTTATGCCCAGGGCAGGAGGTCACCATGCATTTAGACTGGTACAACAAGGCTCCACGGAAGACGGGGCCGCCTAAACAAGTTTATATTTTCAGCGTCTGAGTGATCAGGCGCTTTTTTTATACCAATTTTAGGAGGGATACACATGGCAGACGAATTCAAGTTCGACCTGCAGCGGTTCGCCGACGGCGGCACCGAAGGTGGCGCAGACGATACGGCGGACAGCACTGAGAAACCAAGACCAAAGAAGAGCAGGATGCGGACGTACAAAAACGGATTGATGATGCAGTGAACCAGGCTAAGGCCCGCTGGGAGAAGGAATACCAGAAGAAGGCTGACAAGGCCAAGAGGGAAGCCGAACGGCTGTCCCAATTCGTAGCATTGAAACATAAAGTAGGCTGATAAGGTCAGGTGATGGATGTGGACAGCGAAGAGTATTGGGCACAGAGAGCCATAGAGCGAGAAAAAGAATGGCACGAGAAATGCCAGCAGAGCTAAATTACGTTGAAAATCAAAGTGCTATGGACAGTATCAAAGAAGCAGGGATGAAGTATTACCGCTTTTCTGCAACACTGGACCGCCGGACGTCAGCGACCTGCCGGGACCACGATGGACATGTTTATCCCATCGACGAATATCAGCCAGGCAGTACAGCCTCGCCGCTTCATCCGAACTGCCGCTCTACCATTGCAGGGAGCTTGTACGGGCCGGATAAGACAAAGGCAGGGATGCGGGCGGCACGGAATGACGCCGGGAAAACCGTGTATGTCCCGGCTGATATGAAGTATGAGGACTGGAAAGCCGTGTATGTCAATAAGTCTAAAACGCTGGAAGAATGACAGGAAGTTAAGAAAAATGCTATAATAAAAGAAAAACTGACAAAAGTTTTAGTGACGGCAGGCATTAAGTTTGAAATAGTTCACTATTCGCCTAAACCGATTGTTAGTGCAGATTTTGCTTTTGATGATACGCATATTAATCAAGAGCGCCAGTATGGGGTTACGTTGCCTGTTGCGCAGGACATAATCGACACGGCACTGTTTTCGCTAACTGGTTGGAAGGGGCGAAGTGAAAGGTACTATGCTATGCTCGGAGCCGTTTACGTTTTAGATGGGTGTATACGAACTGCGTTTTTAGAAAATGAGTTTGACGATAAAATTAAGGAGGTGCTGAGAAAATGGAAGGCAATCAAATCCGATGCCCCGTAGCTGGGCGAATGATAGATGATGCAGAATGCTTTGATGTTTACATGGTTGTTGAGGAAGGCGCCCCGCTTTGGTCAGCACCGCAGGATATAGTCAATAAGCCAGATTTTAGGAAACAATGTTTAGCATGCCAGCATCATCATGACTAGATATACAAGATGGGAAAATAATCGCTTGAGGTGGAGGAGTTCGTACAATTCGCACGCCGATGGTATGACGGGGGAAACCCGAGAGACGCAGGAGAAGTGTACGCCTGCCAGGTGATTGTTTTCTCGTGAGAAAGCGTTTACTTTTTAGTGGGCGCTTTTTTCGTGGTAGAGCTGGTGAAATTCCTAGTTTCATTAGAGAAAAGATGGGAGATAAATTATGATTACACGCAATGACATAGAGCGAGATATTGATACTAGCCAATCCTGCGCTACCTGGACCTACAAAGGTAAGGGATGTGGAATCGATCCTGTCGATGGGCATTATGTCATGTGGTATGGGTTGGTCCTATGTCAAGATTTCGGACAAATTAAATTGAGGTTTTTCGTTTCTTAGATTCCCAGACGCATATTATGTTTCTGGAAATCAGCATACAGCTTTTCATAGTCATCCGGTGACATGTAGTTGCAATGGCTATGAATGCGTACGGTGTTGTAAAAGGTATTGATGTATTCAAACACCAACAAGTACGCTTGCTGATAATTTTGAATCTTGAAGCGATTGAGCCATTCCCGTTTAATCAGGGAGTGGAAGGATTCGATGCAGGCATTGTCCCATGGATAGCCTTTCTTCGAATAGCTGCGGCGCATTTGGGATGTCTCCCGAATATATGCCTGCGAAACATACTGGCAGCCACGGTCCGAATGGATAACCAACAGCTGTCCGGGTTTCCGGCATTGTTTGGCTTCCTGCAGCATCTTGACGATGCCGGCGACGTCCAGATTACGGGCCAGATTCCAGGCGATGATTTTCCTGGAGAACAAATCCATAATGCTTTCCAAATAGACGAAACCTTCAGCTGTCCAGATATAGGTGATGTCGCTGCACCATACTTGATCCGGTTCTTCAGGATTTAAGCATTCCTGAAGGATATTCACCAGCGCCACGTCAAAGTCACTGTTACGGGTCGTTACGGTGTAATGCTTTACCCAGCAGGCCTGAATGCCCATTTGCCGCATGTATACGCCAACTGTGCGTTCAGAGATACTGTCCCCGTTCTGCTGCATAACTTGGGCAATCTTCGGGGCTCCGTAAATCTGCTTGGAATCGTCGTAGATAGTTTGAATCTTTTTCTTCATCTCCTTGCGGTGCTGGGCCTGTTTCGATGGTTTGCGCGCCGCCCAGTCATAATATCCTGAAGAAGAAACGTCGAGTTCAGAAAGCACTCCGGACACCGAAAAACGACGTTCTGCCTGATGGGCATTTTCGGCTTCTTCCTGGACACTGCGATAGATGGCAATGGTCATTTGTCCAGAATGCTGATAGCTTTTTTTAGGACATTCAACGCATCCTTCGCATCCCGCAGTTCACGCTGCAGACGGGCGATTTCCTTAGCTTCATCCGAAGCATAGTTGCCGGAACCACGATAAGGCATTTCGCCATTGTCCTTCAGCTGCTTTTGCCAACGGGACAAGGTTTGTGGAGCAATACCTAGATTCGTAGCACAGCCAACCAAGCCGAGTTCCTGATGTTCATGATAATATTTAACTGCGTTGATTTTGAATTCTTTGTTGAATTTTGCCATACTGAGGCCTCCTTAGTTAATCCTATTGTACCACCATTAGGAACCTCAGTTTGACTTGTCCTATTTATATGCTAACACCAGGTACGGGCAGCAGCCAGACCTGGTAACCAAAGATTGGAATACGATTTTCAATACTATTTTTTTTGATGGGAAGACATTACAGGAAATCCTTCCGGATATTACTGATTATGAAGCACCTTAATGTTTTTTAGCACTCACGATGTGGGTGCTTTTTTCATGCCTAAATGGAGGTGAAAGGTATGCAGTGTGTAACGGCAGATGAAGCGGTAACGCTCATTATTGCCAATGTGCAAAGTATCCGTGGTGAGCCGGCAGAGGATGCTGCTCTTACGATGCATGCAAATAAATTTGTCGGTTTTGTCCTGGATTATTGCAACCGTGTAGTAGAATCTGCAAAACAGCAAATCATTGAAAGTTTGAGCAGTGAAGGACTGACTGCAATTGAAGCCATCGCAGACAAATTTGTAACGCAGGTACAAGCGCAAGCCGCTTCTGAAGAAGGATGGAACGCGATTCGCGATAAATTTGTTCTTCCGCTTTTGATTAACGGGGCGATTGGGCTTGCTAAGATGGTAATAAGTAAGAGTACAACAGCGAAAAATAACTAATAAAAATCCCGCAATCCTATGTAAATAATAGGGTTGCGGGTATATTTTCCCTACCTACTCAATATTTAAACATTGATAAATACCCCAAATCCCGAATTAAGGTATAATATAATCATAGAGAAAGGGGGTGAGCGATATGGACGTACTGATAATAACAATAAACCTTGTAACGGCATTAATCAACTTGGCAACGGCGATAATGCTATACAAGGTTTATAAGAAGTAAGAGTCAAAGCCTGAGGGGGACAACCCCTCGGGTGACCTCTTGAATATATTATATCGTCCATATCGTAATCATGCAAGAATTAACTTTAGCCATCTCAATAGTAGCGTTGATTATTTCTGTTTTTGTCTTAGTGAAGGTGGTGAAGAAATGAATCCCTTAGAAGAAGTCATGACAGCGGCAGAAGCGGCAGAAAGATGGGGGAAAGCTCCAATTACAGTACAGCCTTTGTTCCTGCAAGGCGTGCAAGTAATTTGGGGAAGACAGCCTTAAACAAAGTCACTCCGCTTCAGCTATCGATTCTATTCAAAACATTACAGCAAGATGAAAAGCTGTCGGCGACCTATGTACGCATGATTCACAGAGTCCTTCGCGCAGCATTTAACACGGCCATTCGCTGGGGATTTTTCAAATATCTGAGTTCAAGGGTGGACAACGGGGGGGACAACGTCACTTTTTTACATTTTTAGGTAAAAAAATAAAGCCGCATGGAAATGCCATAAACAGCATAACCATGCGGCTTTCGATTTGGCGGAGCGGGTGGGATTCGAACCCACGAGACCTTGCGGCCTAACTGATTTCGAGTCAGCCCCGTTATGACCACTTCGATACCGCTCCATAAGGTACTTTGCTAGTATATCATGGTATGCGCTATCCGTCAAGTTTTTTTGCATATCGATTTTTTACATCTCGGTTATGAGTAAATAGTTGACTTAGAGCGTACTTCAGGTGGTACAATGAAGATAACTTGTTTTAGGAGGGAATACTTATGGAAAAAGCAAAGGTATATTTTACGGACTTCCGCTGTCGTCCGGGCAAGAATAATTTACAGAAACTGCAGAAGCTTTGCAAGAAAGCTGGCATTGAACAGATTAATTTTGAAGGGAAATTCGTTGCCATCAAGATGCATTTCGGTGAATTGGGCTGTTTGGCTTCGCTGCGGCCGCAGTATGTCAAGGCCGTTGCCGATTTGGTCAAGGAATTGGGCGGCCGCCCATTCTTGACGGACTGCAATACCCTTTATCCGGGCAGTCGAAAACATGCCCTGGAACACTTGGACTGTGCTAACCTCAATGGCTATAACACGGTCACGACGGGCTGTCAGATCATCATCGGCGACGGCCTGCGAGGAACCGATGAAGTCGAAGTGCCGGTCAAGAACGGCGAATACGTGGAAAAGGCAAAAATCGGCCGGGCCATCATGGATGCGGACGTCTTCATCAGCCTGGCACACTTCAAAGGCCACGAAATGACGGGCTTCGGCGGCGCCATCAAGAATATCGGCATGGGCTGCGGCAGCCGTGCCGGCAAGATGGAACAACATTCGTCGGGCAAACCGAAAGTTGACGAAAGCAAGTGCAAGAACTGTCATCGCTGCGCTCAGGAATGCGGTTCTGACGCCATTACCTATGAAAATAACGTCGCCCATATCCACGAAGACCTGTGCAAAGGTTGCGGCCGCTGCATCGGCGCCTGTGCTTTTGATGCCATTCAGACCGTCGAATGGGATGCCAATGAAAAATTGGACCGCAAGATGGCTGAATACGCTCAGGCCGTCTGCCAGGACCGCCCGTGCTTCCACATCAACCTGGTCATGGACGTTTCGCCGAACTGCGACTGCCACGCTGAAAACGATGCGCCTATCCTGCCAGACATCGGCATGTTCGCTTCCTTTGACCCAGTTGCTCTCGACCAGGCCTGTGCCGATGCCTGCATGAAAGCAGCGCCTATGCCCAACAGCCAGTTGTCGGATAACCTGGCCAAACCTGATTGGCACCACCATCATGACCACTTCCTCGACAGCAATCCTAATGTCGACTGGAAAACGACCCTGGAACACGCTGAAAAAATCGGCTTGGGCACACGGGAATACGAACTCGTCCGCGTCCGCTGATAGTGTTGTGTTAAATTTAAAGCCACTCGCTAACCACTAGCCACTAACTGCTAGCCACTTAAAAGGACTTGTCGCATGTGCGGCAAGTCCTTTTGTCATTTCTCCCGATATAGTATATAATATAGTTATTGTTATAAATTAATGACGAATATACTACTGTTTCACGACATACAGATTACGGAATATAGGTTACTGATATATATTTCGTATTATTAATAATTAAGGGAGAAGACATGAATGACAATAAATTTTATCGGGGGGGGATGCGGAATTTCCGTTTTTCCGTCATTACGCCCAATGAAAAAGTTTATGACTTGGTCCAATTAATGATTCAGGATTCGAAACGAATTGATCCGGAACAAGTTACCCTTATCGATGGAAGCCAGAAAGAAGCGGCCAGTCAGATTGCAGATGCCGTCCATTCCGGGACAGAGGCTTTATTGACCTGGGAGCCGATGGCGACGCGGATCGCGTCTGATTATCCACAAGCACGGGTCTATGTGATCCAGCCGAGTATCCTCGATTTGTTGAATTGTATCCACCATGCTCCGAAAACGGGGAAACTGGGGGTCATCATCCCTTTTTCCCTGCGGGATTACTATGATGATTTGAAGCCTCAGTTTGATACGATGGGCGTTTCCTTTTACCACGTAGCGCCAGAATATGATGAACGGGCCATGCGGAAAATCATACGCCAGGCTGCAAACCATGGGGTGACCTCCCTCATCGGGACCGATGCGCTGGCGTCCCTGATCGCCGCCCAGCATATCAACTGGATTCCTCTGCGGCCTGGACGGGGCGGCATCGTGCGCGCTTTTTTCAAGGCCTTGTGGAATGCCCGACGCTATCGACAGGAAAATCCCCGTTCCGCTGTTAATCAGTCCGGTATGAGAGCCCATTATCGCCTGGAAGATATTATCGGTTCTTCCCCGGCCATGAGGGAAGTGAAAGGACTGGCCAGGATATATGGGGCCACCGATTCGACCATCCTCATTACCGGGGAATCCGGTACGGGCAAGGAAATGATGGCCCAGGCCATCCACAACCTGAGCAGCCGTCGGCACGGCCCTTTTGTTGCCATTAACTGCGGTTCTATTACCGAAAGCTTACTGGAAAGCGAACTGTTTGGTTATGTCGGCGGGACCTTTACCGGCGCCAGACGGGATGGTAAGATTGGGCTTTTTGAAGCGGCCAATGGTGGTACGCTGTTCCTCGACGAAGTCGGAGATATGCCCTATGTGCTGCAGAACCGCCTGCTGCGGGTCCTTCAGGAAAAACATGTCCGTCCTGTCGGCAGTCAGCGCGAGGTGCCCATCGACGTCCGGGTCATTGCGGCGACGAATAAAGATCTACCCTATGAAATCCGGCAAGGCCATTTCCGACTGGATTTATATTACCGCTTATCCGTTCTGCCCATTGAAGTCCCGCCGCTGCGCAAGCGTAAGGGAGATATACAGGAAATTTCCCAATCGCTGCTGCGGACTTTGGATATTCGCTACCATAAATCCCATACCTTTGATGCCAAAGTCTGGGATTTCCTTAAGAATCAGCCATGGCCAGGCAATGTACGCCAGTTGGCTCATGTCATCGAACGACTGGTACTGGTCGTCAAAAGCCCGGTCATCCAGGTAAAAGATGTCCTGCACGTTATCCCTCAAACCGATATCGAAGAGGGGCAGATGCTGCCAGGCGATGAAGCAGATTGTAAAGACTTGACCTATGAAAGGATTGAAAAATTGAGCCGCCAGGGAAAAAGCGGAGCCGAAATCGCCAAAGAACTCGGCATCAGCCGTTCCACCGTCTATCGCATCAAGCGGAGACACGAGCATAAGTGAAGAACGCTGTTCACTATACAGTGTTAAGCCGTACCCTATATAGCCCCAATCGGGGCTATTTTTTTTGTGACTCCAGTGCCAACTATCAACAGTACACTGTCAGGTCATCCCATTGTTTCAATGACACAATTTTGTGTCAAAATAAAACAAATGATATAAAATACTCATTATCAAAACATGCATGTTGCCAAACAAATTGTATATACATTGAATATACAATAAAATATATAAAATTAACATAACATATACATAAAATATAACAAGGCGTATGGGCAACTATAATAAAAAATATGGCATAAAAATTTCATATATATTTCTAAACGATATCGGATAGAAAGAAGGATGCCATATGAATAAAATATTTAAAGTTATCTGGAGTAAAGCCAGAAATTGCTATATCGTTGTATCAGAATTAGCCAAGAATCACGATACAGGACACACATCGAGGATACGGGGAGGACTATTAGCTGCATCTTTGATGCTTAGTTTGTCCTGCCCCATGTATGGATTTGCGGCAGATATGCCAAACACTTATACTACTGGTGGGGTTACGTATACACTAAGTAGTTCTTCTGGCTTGACCGGAATCTATTATGATGAGGGAAGTAATAAATGTGCGACAGTGACGTATCAGGGTAATGAATATAATCCTGAAAAAGCTTCCGTTATCCTTACAGTAGACAAGTCTGGTGCTGTTGATGAAAAAGGAAACGTTGTTTATGGTGAGGGTAATACCGCCAATGGACATGGAAACGTTATTTATGGCAAATCGAACAGTGCTGATGTAGGAACACAATCTGATGCAGGTCAGGCTGTGGTTATGGGTATTGGTAATGCGGCCAAGGGAAAAAACACTACAATTATCGGGCAATATAATACTGAAAATGCGGAAAATGACGTTGTTATAGGAAACCAAAATAAGACTAAAGGCAATAGTGTTGTTATGGGTAAAAATAATACGGTTAATTCCCCAAATGCTGTTGCTATCGGGAGTGACATAAAAGTTAACGGTAGCTCTGCAGGCGGCATTGTTATTATCGGTAATAACGCCATGACAGATTCGCAAGCTGGAGGTTGGACAGAAAATAAGAATAATCAGCAAGTATACCATGAGGGCGGCATTGTTTTAGGTGAAAATTCATACAGCAATAGAAAGGCCGGCAGGACTGGATATGTTCCTGGTTCCAAGACTGGATATATGCCCGGTTTTGTTGATACAAATGGTTCCCTTAAAGAATATGTGAATGTTTCTACTAATACCAAAATACCTGATCTACCTAAAGGGTGGACTGCAGGCATTGAGCCATATTGGAATGCTGTATGGACAGCTACAGCAAATCCACTGTCTATTGGCAATGCCGATGATGATGCAAATGAAAAAGGCGAACTACACAATGGAAAGCTTGTAACTCGTCAAATTACAGGCGTAGCTGCTGGTACAGCACTGACGGATGCGGTCAACGTAGCCCAGTTGGAATATGCTATTGCCCAGTTTAGCCAAGGCGGCGGTGGTACCGGCGGCAGCGATATTCATTTCTACAGTGTTAACGAAAAGAGCGACCAAAGAGGAAACTATGATAATAAAGGAGCTACAGGTACCGATGCTCTGGCTGCCGGCGTTGATGCTCAGGCGACAGGTAACTATTCTGTAGCTGTAGGTAATGGCGCAAATGCTCCGGCGGACGGTGCTGTTGCTATCGGCGAAGGATCAATTGCAACAAGAGGGAAGGGTAACAAGGAAGGCACGGTTTCTATCGATCAGACTACAGGCAAGACGACGATAACCAACTATGGTAACGAAAAGACTGCTTATCTGAAACCGGACAATCTGTCTACGGATAGCACAACATGGGTGTCTACAGCAGGGGCTGTTTCCGTTGGTGGCACGACCGAGTATAAAGAAAAAAATGATAATGGAAAGTTTGTCACGAAAACAAATCTGCTTACCCGTCAGATTACCAATGTAGCCGCTGGTTCCGATGATACCGATGCCGTCAACGTAGCTCAGCTGAAGAGATTGAATGAAAATCTGAGCGGTCAGCATACCATCGTTACTGTTGGCGGAAATTCAGTAGCTAAAATTACGAATTCGACTACCGGAGGCAATCTGGACCTGACACGCACAACAGCCACTAATGGACAGGAAACCTATGACTTGTCATTGGATAGACATGTGACTTTGGGCGAACAGGCGGAAAATAAAGGTGGCAGCCTTACCGTTAATAATGTAGATGCTTTTAAGAACTATGATGAAAAAGGTAATCGGTTGGATGATTCCATCATCAAGGAAGCTGTGAAAATTGACGGTAAAACTGTATCTATAGTTAAGCGTGATGGGACAGATGGAGAAAATGACCAGCGCCAGGTGGTTTTGGGCGTCGGCCAAGATACAGGTGGCTATGTGACATTGTACGACAGTACTGGTAAAAAGCCGACCTATATTTACAACGCCATTTCTCCTGGTATCACATATCTGAAAGATAAAGATTCCTATTCGAAACCTGATGAATTTGGCCGTTTAGAATATAAGATTTCTAATGACCCCCCTCAGTTTATTGCTACACTGGATGATGGACAGAAATACGCCGGAGATAACTATTTGGCAGCTGACATAGAAACAACGGACGGTAAGACAACTGTTAAGAAAGAAGAACAGAATGTCATCACAAAGAAACTGAACGAACGCTTGGATATTCAAGGCGGAGCGAAAGATAAATTGACCCAAAATAACATTGGCGTCAACGTGGTTGATGGTGTATTAAAAGTCCAGTTGGCGAAGGATATCGATTTGACTAACGATGGTTCTGTCACGATGGGCAATACCACCATTAATAATGGCGGCGTGACTATTACTACAAAAGATGGAAATAAAACCAATACAATCAGCTTGACAGACAATGGCCTCAATAATGGTGGCAAGACTATCACCAATGTAGCAGAAGGTACGAATGGTACTGATGCTGTTAACGTATCACAGCTCAAGGCTTCTAAGACGACTGTAACTTCTGAAAATCATTCTGTGATGATTGAAACAACGAATGATTCGCCGGACAAGCATACTAATTACGATTTAAAGATTGCCACTGCTTCCTTATCACAGGAAAAAAGTGGAATAGGGGATAGTGCTGTGGCAACAGGTAAGGTTACTGTTACTAATCCGAAAATTTCTATTGTAGAGGATGGTGAAACGAAGCAAATTGATAACCTCAATGCATATGTAACAGGGCAGGACGTTGCCGATGCAATCAATAATTCTGGTTTCAAACTTACTACATCAGCTGGTGCAGGGAAAGTTTCTGGTACTACGACAGAATTGATTCATCCGGGCGACACCGTGACAATCGATGCTGGTAAAAATATTGATCTAACGCAGGATAAAGACAAAATCACGATTGCACTGAGCGACCAGGTTAATCTGCATCAGGATGGTTCTCTTAGTCTTGGCGGTACCAACAGCGGGACAGCTTCTGATGGGGAAGACCCGATTGTTATTCGCCATTTTGATGGCAATACGCTTGATTTGATTACTGGCACCAATCATGGTACACCGATTACCTCAAAAGAAGGCAAGGCTGGCGACTATGTCACAGGCCTTGATAACAAGGACTGGAGTGTCGACAATCCGACTTACGTCAGCGGCAGGGCGGCTACAGAAGATCAGCTGAAAGCGGTTACTGATGCAATGAATAATGCTACCACGGCTGCTGGTAAGCATACGGCAATAACAGTGAACGATAACAAGAATCCGGAAGAAGCTACTCCAGGGAACAATGCCTATGGCGAATATAATTCTACCAATGGTAATTTGATGATTTCTGCTAAGAAAGACGACAATGGTCAGATGACCTACAACATTAAATTGAATGAAAACCTCAACCTTAGCGATAATGGCTCTGTTAAAATGGGGAATACAACAATCAACAATAATGGTATTACTATCCTGTATTCGGCCGGCGATACATCAAAGAATGTTAGCCTGACCAACGCCGGCCTTGACAATGGCGGCAACAAGATTACCAATGTAGCCAAGGGTGAAAGTGATAATGATGCTGTCAATATGTCTCAGCTGAATCAATTTAAGACTCGTTACTACAGTGTTAATGACCAATATAACGGACATGATGTAACACTTCCGGATTACTTGAAATCTTATTCAAACAAAGATAATTTGGGTGGTAAAAAATATGGCAGTTTGGCAGCTGGTTATGTAACCTATGCAGATGGCTATGCATCTACAGTTGCAGGCTCGTTCTCCGATGTTACAGCCCGGAGTAATGCCCCGTACCAAGGAGCTACAGCCGTTTCTTATGGTACTTTCAACCGCAATGAAAGCAGTGAAAAGGCTGGTACATACAGTGGTGTTGCTAATAGCATTGTTGGCCAGGCTAACATGACCAGTGATTCCAATGCGTCTCTTATCTATGGCGCTGGCAACGTGATTACCAATTCTTATCGAGATATCGATGATTCTAAACTTGGCGATATTGTAAGTAGTCAAGGCAATCCTCAGAAGTTAGGTGAAGCTTTACAGGCGGCCGTACCTCAGAGTGGTGGTCAGGTTATGGCCTTTGGTGGGGGCAATACCGTTGATACGGCCTATATGACCCAGGTCATCGGTGTCGGCAATACGGTCAAAGGCGATCAAGCTTGGACATCTGTAGCAGCTGATGCAAAGGAAGAAGACAAAAAGGCAGCAGAAGAAAGCAATAAAAATACAACTCAGCTCAACTATGTCGATGGTTTCTATACGAAGTTAACCAACGGGAAGAATGACTACCTGATTGGCGCCCATAACACCGTAACGGGTGACTCGGTAGAAAAGAACAAGTCCAATATCGTCTTCGGTGATAACCATACGCTGGAAAACCAGAGCAACAACATCATCATCGGCTCGGCCAATACCGAAAATACGGTAACTAAAGCTTCCAATGCAGTCATCATCGGCCATAATGCTAATGCATCTGTAGATGATGGCGTGGCCATCGGTGCAGAGTCTGTTGCCAATATGGGTGTTCCTACAACTGCTGGGTATGACCCATCGGGAGCAACTCATAAGTCTACAGATGCCGCATGGACTGCAACAAAAGCTGCTGTTTCTGTAGGTAATGCTACGAAAGGCAGTAATGGCAAATTTACAGGTACGACCCGTCAGATTACTAACGTAGCTGCTGGTGCGGAAGATACCGATGCGGTCAACGTGGCTCAGTTGAAACAGCTGAAATCGGTTGTAGATTCTGCTTCTGGCAAGCATACCCTTGTCACTGTCAACGGTGGCAAACAGGCTCCGAAAGATACCGTTCCCAATAATGACAAATACAGCCAGTATACACCGTCTTCTGATGGCAATCTCCAACTGGCCCAGAAAGTAAATGACGGTCAGATTACATATGACCTGAAACTGAGCGATGACTTGAATATTGGCAAGGCTGGTACAAATGGTAAGGATGGCGTTGACGGTAAGATTGGAGTCAATGGCAAAGATGGTGCATCTGTTGTCATTAACGGCAAAGATGGATCTATCGGCCTGACAGGCCCGAAAGGTGC
>Ga0256406_1002110_pt1 | contig 29405 bp, 20 predicted proteins | sample RumenRJG_03DNA_FD_185986 | JGI IMG/M metagenome (GOLD analysis project Ga0256406, IMG submission 185986) | Bovine rumen microbial communities from Lethbridge, Alberta, Canada - RJG_03 | ecosystem: Host-associated > Mammals > Digestive system > Stomach > Rumen | place: Canada: Alberta | collected... | reverse complement strand
ACCTCTATTATCTTACCACAGGAGGTTTTTTCTTGAAGCTAAAGCTTTTTTAATCACACCGGCATAGCCGGTGGTTTATTGATTTATCTCGCTTTGCTCGATAAATCCTCATCTAAAGAAATTACAATAAGAACCCTACCCTTCCACGACGCTAAAGCGTCGGGTGGGTACCCGGGAACCTTGTTGTCGTCTAACGGCCAGACAATATAAGAGACCGCTTCACGGACGGATCTGATCGTTCGCGCAGCGGTCTCTGAACATCAATTCATTTTTTTACTTCAATGGAACAACAAAACGGTTCATTTTACATTAGATGGCTCTGGTGTATTTTTTCAGCCATTCCTTCTCCTCATCGTTCAGATACGGAGAAGTAACTTCATAAACCTTCTTATGATAGTCGTTCAGCATCTGTCTTTCTTCCGCGGTCATGAAATCCGGGTTGATGGCGTCAAGATCCATCGGCACCCAGGTGATCGGCTCCAGATGCATGAACTGTCCGAACTCATTGCACTCATCTTTGCAGACGAGCAGTTCGTTCTCCAGACGGATTCCGTGGGATCCCTCAATGTAGATTCCCGGCTCGTCGGTGATGACCATGCCTTCTTCCATGATGGCTGTGTCTCCCTCGATGAATCTGGAGCGGAAGCTTGCCAGACTCTCATGAATGTTCAACAGGTAGCCGACGCCGTGTCCGGTTCCGTGGTTGAAGTTCATGCGACGTTTCCAGAACGGATTTCTTGCCAGGTTGTCGACTGCAACACCGGTTACACCGTAGGTGAATACTGCGTTTCCGAGGGACAAATTGCTGATTGCGACAAGGGTGAAATCGTCTTTCATCTTCTGGGTAATCGGTCCCAGGACATACGTTCTGGTGATGTCTGTGGAGCCTTCCCAGAATCCTGCTCCGGTATCCGTCAAGAGCATGCCTTCCGGCTTCAGTTCAACGTCAGTCTCCGGTGTCGGAGCATAGTGAACGATTGCAGCGTGCTCTGCATAAGAGGAAATCGGCTCAAAACTCGGCTTGATATAGTTGCCCATTTCTTTACGGAACTCATCCAGCTTGTCGGAAGCGCTGATCTCTGTGATCTTGATCTTTCCAACGTTCTCTTTCAGCCATTTCATGAAACGGATGTGTGCGACACTGTCCTTAACCTCAGCCTTCTTGATGTTCTCAATCTCAACCGGATTCTTGACTGTCTTGAACGTCTCTTCCGGGCTCATGCAGTTGATCTTCTGCACGCCTGCAGGAATATTGCTGTACAGCGCATAGTTAATCTTCTGCGGGTCGAGCATGACAGACTGATCTTCTGCAATCTTCTTGACGTCCTCATAAACGTCGTTGTATGGATGGAGTGTTACGCCGAGAGCAGTCAGATCTTTCTTGATCTCATCGCTCAGCTTCTTGTCATCAACATACAGATGATAAGCATCCTGCGTAATGATGGCATAGGAGAGGAGCAGCGGGAAGTAGTCAATATCATCGCCTCTGATATTCAGAGTCCAGCAGATATCGTCCGGAGTCGTCTCAATATGGACATCTGCGCCGGCTTCTTTCATTTTTTCACGAATATCGGAGATTTTCTCCTCTGCGGACTTTCCTGCGTATTTTACAGGGAGTTCCCAGGCAGGCTTGTCAGACATCGGCGGACGGTCTTCCCAGATCACGTCGATCAGATCCTTGGTATATTCGATTTTGCCGTGATTTCTTGCTGCTGCGTCAGCGTATTCCTGACCTTCATCCATGGAAACGACACGGCCGTCAAATCCGACTGTTTCGCCTTCCTTCACGGTGTCCTTCAGGTACTCCGCCAGTGTCGGAACGCCCGGCTCATACATTTTCATCAGCTGAACTGTCGTTCCCACCAGCTGCTTTCCAGCCTGAATGAAGTACCTTCCGTCTGTCCAAAGACGTGCGTCATTCATGGAGATCAGAGCCGTTCCGGCAGAACCGGTAAATCCGGTAATAAATACACGAGCCTTGAAATGCTCGCCGACATACTCATCCTGATGGAAATCCGCGGTCGGAACGATGAAATAATCAATTCCGTTCTTTTTCATCTGCTCACGGAGAGCAGCCAGTCTTTCTGGAATTACACTCATTATTACACACTCCCTTCTTATCAGAACCGCCCTGCCCTTCGGGCAGAGCGGTCTCTTACACATAGTTCAGATCTGCTTATTCAGCTTTTTCTTCATCCTTGTTTTCTACGAGTGAACGCAACGGCTTATCCATGAGGAACAGGATAATCATGCAGGCAAATGCTACAACTGCTACGCCGATGCAGGCATGAACGAATGTGAACTTTCCGCTGAATGCAAATGCGTATACGTTAGCATACAGCTTTGCAGCGAAGAAGATTCCCAGACTCCATACGGCCTGCATTACTCCCATCAGACGGCTCGGAGAATATTCTGCGATGAAGGCATTTCCCAGAGGGGAGAAAAACATCTCGCCGAGTGTCAGGAATACCAGGAAGATGATCAGCAGCAGGCAGGTCGGCTTTGCGCTTCCGCGTGCAGCATCGATGATTGCGAAGTAGATGTATCCGCAGCCGAGGAAGGCAATTGCGATACCCAGCTTCTTGAAGATACTCATGTCGCCCTGCGGACGTGCTTCCAGCTTATGCCAGAGAGCAGCGGTGATCGGTCCGGAAATGATGCAGAACAGAGCATTGACGGAGTCGAACCAGCTCTGCGGAATCGTGAAGTTTCCGACAGTCCAGTTCATATTTGTCCCCCAGTAATAGTAAGCCGGGAGGTAAGCCAGATACCAGAACAGCCAGAATACAATTTCAAATGCAGAGATCAGGATGATTGCCCAGATACGCTTTTTCTCAAGTGTGTTCAGGGTCAGCTTGACTTCTTTCTGCGCAGCCTTCTGAGCCTTTTCACGAGCGATTTCCTCATCAGTAAGTTCTTTCTTAAACGGAACCTTTCCGGCATCCCCACCCTTGAAGTGAATTCCGAGAGTGAACCATACGCAGCCTGCAAGCATTACGATGGATGCCAGTCTGAAGCAAGGACGGAATCCCATAACGCTTCCATGAGCAAATACCTTTGTGTACAGAACGCCGGCAATCAGCGGTCCGACACAGGCTCCGACATTTACAAGTGAGTAGCGGATTGAATATGCAGACTTCAGATCCTCTTTTCTTACGATCTTACCAACCATCGGGCCTGTCTTGAACAGTCCGAGTCCGAATGCTACGCAGAAAATCATCGCGTAGATCATTCCTGCGGAATGAGCAATGGATCCGCAGAAATAGCCGGCTGCTACAATCAGAAGACCAACCGTTGTAGAATAACGAGGACCGATCCATCTGTCGACGACATATCCGCCGAGGATAGCCAGCAGGTAGGAGAACGCGGTCAGGTTGGACTGCATCTTCGCACCGGTTACCTGGGAAAGACCAAGTCCGCCGTTCGCAACTGCTGCAGTAACGAACATCAGAATCAGTGAACGTCCAAGGTAAAAGGACATTCGCTCAAAAATTTCAGTACTTCCGCATACCCAGAAGGCCAGCGGGTACCTTCTCTTTTTGGTTTCAGGCATTTTACACCTCCACACAAACACAAAGCATAATACAATAACTCATATAACTCCACGAAAAATTTTAAAATAATGCGAAATAATTTAAAATTACGAATGCGATGCATCAATGTTCACATTTTCGCTGTGATGATATTATATCATTTATCTATCACAAATGTAAACATGTTCCATGCATATTTTTTGTATTTTATTTAACGATATACGCAGTTTTGTCATCGCATAAGAATCCGTTATACCTCTTTACATCATTGATATTCAGGCAACAATGACACTTAGAACACGGTTCAGTGTTGCCTCTGGGTCATTTACACTTTTATGCATATTTATAGATATTGATAATCCTGCAACAAACTTTGTAATCACAAACACTTCACCTATTATTCACTCATCAATATTTCTCACCTTACTGTATGCACTATTCATCTTGTGCGGAGCTCAATACGAGTTATTAATTTCACTTGTATACATCAAACATTTCTATTATTTCTTTTTTACATCATCAATTGTTATAACGCGGTATAGATAAATTTTCACGTATTAAAAAGCAGAGCTGAATTTTACTTCAGCTCTGCATGAAAATATGTTTGTGTGGAGTTTATCTATTATGTATTTCCAGCTGAACAGTCCGCGCCGGCTCCGGATGCTGTCTTTCGGCTACACTTCACGTGTGTATTTTGCCAGCCACTCCCGCTCATCTTCTTCCAGATATGGAGAGATGGTCTCATACACCTTCTTATGATAATCATTCAGCATCGCTCTCTCATGCTCCGTCATGCATTCCGGATCAATCGCGTCCAGATCCATCGGAATCAGGGTCAGCGGCTCAAAGTGCATGAACTGGCCGTCTCCGTTCAGTTCATCTTTGCAGACGAGCAGCTCATTCTCCAGACGAACGCCGTGGGAGTCCTCAATATATACGCCCGGCTCGTCGGTAATGACCATACCTTCTTCAAACACTGCGGTATCTCCCTTGCGGTATCTCCACCGGAAGCTTGCCGGACTTTCATGAATGTTCAGCAGGTAGCCGATTCCATGTCCGGTTCCGTGATTGAAGTTCATGCGGCGGTCCCAGAACGGTTTTCTCGCATAGGTATCCAGAGGAATTCCTGTGCATCCGTACGGGAACACTGCGTTAGCCAGGGACAAATTGCTGACTGCGACAAGGGTGAAATCTTCTTTCATCTTATCCGTAACCGGTCCCAGTACATACGTTCTGGTGACGTCAGTCGATCCCTCGTAGAATCCTGCGCCTGTATCGGTCAGCAGCATTCCCTCCGGTTTCAGTTCAACGTCGGTCTCCGGGGTCGGCGCGTAGTGCACGATCGCAGCATGCGGCCCGTAAGATGAAATCGGCTCAAAGCTCGGCCGGATGAAATTCCCCATCTCTTTTCTGAACTCATCTAGTTTGTCCGACGCGCTGATCTCTGTGATCGTCATCTTTCCGACGTTCTCTTTCAGCCATCTCATGAAACGGATGTGCGCGATACTGTCTTTGATCTCCGCCTTGCGGATATTTTCAATCTCAACGGGATTCTTAACAGTTTTAAATTCCATTTCCGGATTCATGCACTCAACCGTCTTTACAGCATCCGGCAGATTACTGTACAGTGCATAGTTCATCTTGGACGGATCCATCATGATGACTTCATCTTCACCGGTCTTCTTGATATCCTCGTAGATGTCGTTGTACGGATGCAGAACGACGCCGACCGATTCCAGACCTTGTTTAATCTCATCGGAAAGTTTTCTCTCATCAATATATAAATGGTACTCTTCCTGCGTCATAATGGCATACGATAAAATCATCGGGAAGAATTCAATATCATCGCCGCGGATGTTCAGTGTCCAGCAGATATCATCCAGTGTCGTCACGACGTGCTGTGTTGCGCCGGCTTCCGCCATTTTCTTACGGACATCTTTTATCTTTTCCGCAGCGCTTTTTCCTGTATACTTCAGATCCAGGCAGAATGCCGGTTTTTCTGAAAGCGGCGGACGGTCTTCCCAGATCTCATCAATCAGGTCGACGGAATAATTGACCTGACCATGATGCATCTCTGCAATCTGCTGGTACTCCTGACCCTCGCTGACGGAGACTACGCGTCCGTCAAAACCGATCGTCTCGCCGTCTTTTACAGCCTCTCTCAGATAATCCGGGAGCGTCGGAACATCCGGCTCGCCCATCTTCATCAGCTGAACGGTCGTTCCCTCAAGCTGCTTTCCAGCCTGAATAAAATACCGGCCGTCTGTCCACAGTCTTGCATCATGCATGGAAATCAGCGCCGTTCCCGCAGAACCGGTAAATCCTGTAATGTAAGCACGTGCCTTGAAATGCTCGCCGACATACTCCGTCTGATGGAAGTCAGCTGTCGGCACTACATAGTAATCAATATTATTCTGCGCCATCTTTTCTCTGAGCGCAGCTAATCTTTCCGGAACAGTCACGATATACTCCTTTCTGTCCACATCGGCCCCTAGGCCGCTTTTTCCTTTGTCTGGTTCTTTGAATCGCTGTTTTTATCCTTGACCAGCGATGTCAGCTTGTTATCCATCGCAAACAGCACAACCGTGCAGAAGAACGCAACGATGGCGATGCCGATGCAGGCATGGGAGAACTGGAATCTTCCGCCGAATACGAATTCATAGACATATCCGTACAGCTTTGCTGCTGCAAAAATTCCCAGTCCCCAGACGCTTCCCAGAATGGCAAGCATGCGGCTCGGCGCATACTCTGCGATAAATGCGGAACCGAGCGGTGAGAAGAACATTTCTCCCAGTGTCAGGAACGCCATGAAAATGAGCAGGAACAGTACAGATGGTTTGCTGCTGCCTCTTGCTGTATCAAGAATGGCAAAGTAGATGTATCCGAGTCCGATAAAGGAAAGTCCAAAGCCGAGCTTCTTGAACAGGCTCATGTCTCCCTGCGGACGTCTGGACAGTCTCTGCCAGAGTGTCGCTGTGATTGGTCCCAGAATGACGCAGTAGAGTGAGTTCACAGAATCAATCCATGCGGTCGGAATATGGAACCCGCCGATGGTCCAGTTCAGGTTATCTGTCCAGTGGTAGTAAATCGGCAGGAATGCCAGGTACCAGAAGATCCAGAAGACGATCTGGAACGCGGAAATCAGGATGATTGCCCAGATACGTTTCTTCTCAATCGGAGTAAGCTTTTCTTTATATTCACCCTTATTCTTTGCTTTCTCCGCAGCCTCGCGGGCAAGTTCTTCCGCAGTTTTTTCCTTCTTAAACGGCTTCTTTCCGGCGTCTCCACCCTTTGTCCAGATTCCCACAGTAAACCATACGCATCCTGCCAGCATGACGATTGCCGCCATACGGAAGCAAGGCCGGAATCCGAGTACATCGCCATGCGCAAAGACATGTTCATACAGGATTCCTGCAACAAACGGGCCGATAAACGCACCGACGTTAACGAGCGAATATCGTATTGAATATGCGGAATTCAGCAGTTCCGGCTTTACAATTCTTCCGATCATTGATCCTGTCTTGAAGAATCCAAGTCCCAGCGCTACGCAGAAAATCATGACGTAAATCAATTTTGAAGACTGCGCAATAGATCCGCAGAAATAACCGAACGCAATAATCAGTGCGCCGATCGGTGTGGTATAGCGTGCGCCGACGACACGGTCAACAAATACACTTCCGAGCATACCTGCGAGATAGGAATACGCGGTCAGGTCAGCCTGCATCTTTGCGGCTGTGGTGTCGGAAAGGCCCAGGCCTCCGTGCGCAACTGCTGCTGCGACAAAGAGCAGGATCAGCGAACGTCCGAGATAGAACGACAGTCGCTCAAAAATTTCTGTACATCCGCAGACCCAAAAGGCAATCGGGTACTTTCTGCCTTGTGTTTCTTGCATGTTAAACCTCCAGTTTTCATTTTGCATTACATACTTCTATTTCTTTACTTCAACGCGTTAAAGACAGAAAGAACTAAATATTATAAACATACGCTTTGTACGTTCATTGCTTCTGACACAGCGATATGGTATCATATCCAGTACATGAAACGCAACCTGTTTTTTATGTATTATTCAGATACTTGTGTTGATTTCGTTTTTCGTTTATTTTTCTTAACACGATTATTTATTTCTCCATCTATCAATCAATAGTCTCATCTTAAAAAATATCCTGTTTAATTTTCAGACTTCTATTCAGTATATTTATTCATATTTATGCATTCTGTCCTCTGGTTTATACTGCGTTCTAAACCGCGTTCTAATTAATTGTAAAAAAAACACCAAGACTGCGTTCTAGCAATCTTGGTGAATAATCATGCACAGAATATCGTACAGGTTTACAGTTTGCTCATCAAATAATCGGTAAACTCTGCTCCAGTTGCGCCATCACTGTGACCGGTCATGACGACCTTTTTTTCTTTCTCACAGCACTCATCCAGCGCCGAATCCAGCATTGCTGACTCTTTGTCATAACCAATGTGACGAAGCATCATAGCTGTCGCCTTGATCAGGCTTGCCGGGTTGGCATACTGACCTCTTCCCTCTTCAATCATGCGGTCAGCGCTGCCGTGAACGGCCTCAAACATCGCGTACTGATCGCCCAGATTGGAGCTTCCTGCCGTGCCGACTCCTCCCTGAATCTCTGCAGCTTCATCCGTGATAATGTCTCCATAGAGATTCGGAAGAACAAATACCTGGAAGTCTTTTCTTCTTGTCTCGTCAAGAAGTTTGGCCGTCATAATGTCGATATACCAGTCCTGGAGTTTCAGCGTCGGGTACTTCATCGCCTCTTCATGGCAGATTCTGGAGAAATTTCCGTCCGACTTCTTCAGGATATTAGCTTTGGTGACGATATTGACGTTCGTCTTTCCGTTTGCAACCGCATAATCAAATGCAGTCTTTGCGATACGGCGGGTTCCCGGCTCAGTGATTACCTTGAAGTCAATGGACAGTTTTCCCGGAACTTCGATGCCGCGGCTTCCTACGGCGTACAGATCCTCTGTATTCTCTCTGAAGAAGATCCAGTCAATGCCCTTCTCAGGAACCTGAACCGGGCGGACATTGGCATACAGATCCAGTTCTCTTCGCAGTGCTACGTTAGCGCTTTCCAGAGTGCCTCCCTTAGGCGTCGTGGTCGGCCCCTTCAGAAGGACATCACAAGTCTTGATTTCCTCCAGTACATCATCCGGAACAGCCTTTTTCTGCGCCAGACGGTTTTCAATCGTCAGACCGTCAATCTGCTTAAGGATAACTTTGCCGTCTGCGATCTGCTCTTTCAGCAGGTGCTTCAGGACGCGGACAGCCTGCTCGGAAATGCTCGGTCCGATGCCGTCTCCCGGGCAGATTCCAATTGTAACGACTGGCAGATTGCGGAAATCTTTCTTTTCCTTTGCTGCTTCTTCCATACGCATGACGCGGCCGAGCTGTTCTGTCAGAAGGGTGCGGAACTGTCCGCACACATCGCTTACCACTGTCATCTCATTAATCTCTTTTAAACTCATATTGATCAGCTCCTTCAGTCCGCCGCCCTGTTCAGCAGCTTTCTTTTCTCTTTCATGTGCCATTTCATTGTCTCCTTGCCGCATGTTATTTTTGTCTAAGCGTGCTGCGCAGCGACCATGCGGAGCAGTCCTCCGTCCTTAATCATGGTTTCCTGACGCTCTGTGAACTTGCCCTCAAGCGGAATTTCCTCACCGGTTGTCTGGTCTTTCAAGGTGAAAGATCCTGTCTCAAGACCTTCCAGGATGCCGGAGATCTCCAGCTTATCTCCCTGTGTCAGCTTGTCATAGTCCGCCGGATTCTTAAATGTCAGCGGGAGAATTCCTGCGTTAATCAGGTTAGCTGCGTGGATGCGGGCAAAACTCTTGGCTACAACCGCGCGAACGCCCAGGTACAGCGGAACAAGAGCTGCGTGCTCACGGGATGATCCCTGGCCGTAGTTTTCTCCGCCGACAATGATGCCGCGTCCTGCTGCCCTGGCGCGCTCAGGGAAAGTCGGATCGACAACCTCAAAGCAATACTGGGACAGGTGCGGAATGTTGGAACGGTACGGAAGAATCTTGGAGCCTGCCGGCATGATATGGTCCGTCGTGATATTATCCTCAACTTTCAGGATCAGCTCTGCGTCCAGCGTCTCCTCAGCCGGCTCTCCGAGCGGACATTCCTTGATGTTCGGTCCCTTCAGGATCTTTACATCCGCTGCCTTATCTGCAGGAGCCGGATCGATAATGGCTGTATCATTGATCTTGAAGGAGTCCGGCATAGTAATTTCCGGCATTTCACCAAGAAGACGAGGATCGGTGATCTCGCCGGTCAGTGCCGCTGCGACTGCTGTTTCCGGGGATACCAGGAAGACCTTTGCATCCTTGGTTCCGCTTCTTCCGAGGAAATTACGGTTAAATGTACGCAGGGAAACACCACCGGAATTCGGGGAGAATCCCATTCCGATGCACGGTCCACAGGCACATTCCAGAACTCTGGCTCCGGATGCGAGGATGTCGGACAGTGCGCCGCAGTCTGCCAGCATGGTCAGAACCTGCTTAGATCCCGGTGAAATCGAGAGGCTGACTGACGGATCGATGACCTTTCCCTTCAGCAGAGCCGCAACTTTCAGCATATCAAACAGCGAGGAGTTGGTGCAGGATCCGATGCAGACCTGGTCCACTTTGGTTCCCTTCAGAGACTCTGCCGTCTGAACGGCGTCCGGACTGTGCGGGCAGGCAATCATCGGCTTCAGCTGATCGAGGTCGATGTCGATGACCTTATCGTATTCTGCATCCGGGTCGCTGGCAAGCGGTGTATAATCCTCTTCACGGCCTTCTGCTTTCAAGAATGCATGCGTCACCTCATCCGACGGAAAGATCGAAGTTGTCGCGCCGAGCTCCGTTCCCATGTTCGTAATGGTCGCGCGCTCCGGAACAGAGAGCTGCTCAATTCCAGGGCCTCCCCACTCTACAACATAACCGACGCCGCCCTTTACAGACAAAATGCGAAGAATTTCCAATGAGATATCCTTGGCTGTGACAAACGGCTGCAGAGTGCCGGTCAGGTTAACCTTGATCATCTTCGGCATATTGATGTAGTACGCGCCGCCGCCCATGGCAACCGCTACATCCAGACCGCCGGCACCCATAGCGAGCATGCCGATTCCGCCGCCGGTCGGCGTATGGCTGTCGGATCCGATCAGTGTTTTTCCAGGTTTTCCGAACCTTTCCAGGTGAACCTGGTGGCAGATGCCGTTCCCCGGACGGGAAAATTTAAAGCCGTGCTTATATGCCATGGACTGGATGAACCGGTGATCATCGGCATTCATAAATCCGGACTGCAGGGTATTATGATCGACGTACGCTACAGACAGTTCTGTCTTTACGCGGGGAATTCCCATAGCCTCAAACTCCAGATACGCCATAGTTCCCGTAGCGTCCTGGGTCAGTGTCTGATCAATTCTGAGTCCGATTTCTGTCCCAGGAACCATCTCTCCTTTTACCAGATGTTCCTTAATGATTTTCTGTGCAATGGTAAGTCCCATTATTCCTCTCCTTCCACAATACCGGCAGCCTGTTTGCGTTCCTCTTCTTTTCTTTTTGCGAGAATTTCATAACTCTGCAGAACACCCTTGTACGCATGCTCGATGTGCATCTGCATCAGTGTCTCAACCTTATCGCCGTCATGATCGGCCAGCGCGTCCATAATCTGATGATGCTCCGCAATGGATTCCATCAGACGCTTCTCCGTCTGTTCCAGAGAAGCTTTTCGATAACGCATGAGCTTATGATGAAGCGGCTGCAGGATCCGTTTCAGCACGCGGCTCTTGCTTGCCACATATAACAGGTCATGGAACTCGGTGTCCAGGTCTCTGACCTTGTCTGTATCACTCTTCTGTGCATAGAACTCCTGTTTCTCGATGATTTCTTTCATCTCTTCCAGCTGGTCATCTGTAATGTGGATGGCCGCTCTTCTGGTTGCCAGAACTTCTACACGGCGCTTAACTTCATAGATATCACTGACATCATCGAAGGTCATGCCCAGTACGACAGTTCCGTTGGTCGATTCCTCGATCAGATCTTCTGCCATCAGACGGTTCAGCGCCTCTCTGATCGGTGTGCGGCTGACGCCGAGCTCCTGCGTCAGTCTCTTTTCACTGATGATTTCACCTCTGGCATATGTGCCGTTCAGGATGTTGTGTTCCAGCTGGTCGAACACACGGTCCGCCAGGGAAATTGTTTTGTATTCCATTTTCACGATATCCGCTCTCCTTGGTTGAATGCATTAACTTTGTGTCCGGTCGGTCAATCTCTTATTCCCTTGCTGTTTTATTTTTGCCCCTGCTCTTCAAACGGATGCTCACCCCAGTGTTTCTTCACCTGCTTCTCCAGCTCAGAAGTCGCAAGCGCTGTCGTTCTTCCATCCGCGTACTGCTCATCGACCCAGAGTTTCATCTCGTGGATCTTAGGATCATCCTTGCTGACTTCGCTTGATCCGGTCAGTCCGTAGTGCTCGTTAATCCAGTAAGCAATTCCGGCATTTCCGCTGGTCTTGCTGACGACCACGCCCGGCTTTCTGTTCAGGATCTTCTTGGTGTTGAAGATATTATAGATTTCCTCGTCTTTCAGAAGTCCATCCGCATGAATTCCGGCTCTTGTGACGTTGAAATCTTCTCCGACAAACGGCTGCATCGGCGGAATATTATAATGCAGTTCGTCTCTGTAGTACCTTGCAATCTCGGTGATCACTGTCGGATCCATGCCATCCATCGATCCTCTCAGAGATGCGTACTCAAACACCATCGCCTCCAGCGGAACATTTCCGGTACGCTCGCCGATGCCAAGCAGCGTGCAGTTTACGGCGCATGCGCCGTAGAGCCATGCTGTAGCCGCATTCGTTACCGCCTTGTAGAAATCATTATGGCCGTGCCACTCCAGCATCTCGCTCGGAACGCCCGCATAATGCTGCAGACCGTAGATGATTCCCGGAACACTTCTCGGCAGCGCAACTTCAGAATACGGAATTCCGTATCCCATCGTGTCACAGGCTCTGATCTTAACCGGAATACCTGCCTCATCTGATAATTTCATAATTTCAGTAATAAACGGAAGGACAAATCCATAAAAGTCCGCTCTTGTAATATCCTCCAGATGACAGCGCGGAATCAGGCCGGCATCAAACGCGGAGCGAATAGTTTCCAGATAATAGTCTACTGCCTGGCGGCGCGTCATTTTCATCTTGTGGAAAATATGATAGTCGCTGCAGGATACCAGGATTCCGGTTTCTCTGATTCCCAGGTCCTTTACCAGATGAAAGTCTTTCTTGGTCGCACGGATCCAGGTCGTAATCTCCGGAAATTTGTAGCCGAGCTCCATACACTTTTCAAGCGCTTCGCGATCCTTTTTGGTATAGACAAAAAACTCCGACTGACGAATAATTCCGTACGGTCCGCCAAGTCTTGCCATCATTTTATATAAATCCACGATCTGTTTGACCGTATAAGGCTCTCTGGACTGCTGTCCGTCACGGAATGTCGTATCCGTAATCCATACATCCTCCGGCATGTTCATCGGAACGCGGCGATGGTTGAACGCAACTTTAGGCACGCTTTCATAGTCATAAATATCCCGGTAAAGATTCGGCTCCTTAACGTCCTGCAGACTGTATTTATAGCTCGCCTGCTCCAGCAAATGTGTCTTCTTTGATGTTTCCAGCATGTGATCACCTCTCCCGTAATAATCGTATTTACGTATACAAGTATAGGATCGTACCGTCATTCTGTCAATGGAATCCACCGGAAGATCTCAAGTATTTATTTTGTACAATGGATATATATTCACATACTATGTATACATGAATAATTATTCCCCTTATAATTTGTTATCATACTAACAAACATCGCCAAATTGCGCTGATATCGCAATTTGGCGATGCATTCTGTTCTCCCGTCACAGAAAATAGCCTGTGTCCGGAAGTACCCTGTTTTCTTTGTTATTTTAGAATTCATGTATACACAGATACAGAATTCTCGGCCTTTCCACATAGACAACGGCTGTATTTCTGCTCCCGGTCAGCTGTTTCCACTGCCGCGGCGCCGTTGTCCATACAGATGTACCTTTACACGTTTTCTCCCATTACCCGGTCCAGGATCAGCGGTTCCGGATCCGGCTGCTGGTTTCCGATTTCATATGCCTGCTGAACTTTCTCGACGGCTTCGATCAGCTTACGCTTGGATCCGGCGTATACGACAGCAAGTTCTTCTTTTACGCTGACTTTATCGCCGGCTTTTTTGCGAAGGAGGATGCCGGCGCCCGGGTCAATTTCCTGATCCAGCGTTTCGCGTCCGGCGCCGGCGGCGCGTGATGCCTGGCCGATCAGATGCGCGTCAAGCGTCTGGACGTACCCTCCGGTTTTGGCTGTGACGGACTGATGGAGCTTGGCCTGCGGGAACTGGTGCGCAGGATCGTCTATTACCGATGGATCGCCTCCCTGCGCCGTTACAAGCGCGCGGAACTTGTCCAGCGCGGCTCCGCTGACCAGGGCGCCGTGTGCCATCAGCGGGCCTTCTTCCAGAGAGCGCACGCGCCCTCCAAGGTAGATCATAATTCCTGCAATCTGCTCGCAGAGCTCGGTCAGATCTTCAGGCCCGTTTCCTTTCAGCGTTTCTATGGCTTCCTCCACTTCCAGCGCATTGCCGACTGCGTAACCGAGCGGCTGGTCCATATTGGTGATCAGACAGCAGGTTTTTCTTCCCGCCTTGTCCCCGATCCGGCACATCAGCTCTGCCAGTTCACGCGCGTCTTTCTGGCGTTTCATGAACGCGCCTTTTCCGGTTTTTACATCCAGAACGATGGATTCGCTGCCTGCAGCCAGTTTTTTACTCATAATGCTTGAAGCGATCAGACTCATATTTTCTACCGTCCCGGTCACATCGCGCAGAGCATAGATTTTTTTGTCTGCCGGTGTGATATCTCCGGTCTGGCCGGTCAGCGCAATGCCGATCTGCTGCACCTGATCCAGAAACTCCTCTTCTGTCAATGAAGTCCTGAATCCCGGAATAGATTCCAGTTTATCGATTGTTCCTCCGGTAAAGCCGAGGCCGCGGCCGCTCATCTTGGCCGTCGGCACCAGGCAGGCAGAGACCATTGGCAGCACGATGAGCGTCGTCTTGTCTCCGACGCCGCCGGTCGAGTGCTTATCCACGGTATGCCCGCGAACGCTGCTTAAGTCAATCGTATCGCCGGAGTCTTTCATCGCATCGGTCAATTCGAACGTTTCTTCATCCGTCAGTTCATTCAGGTAAATGGCCATCAGAAGCGCCGCGGCCTGGTAATCCGGGATCGAGCCGTTTGTAAAACCTCTTACAAAAAAACGTATTTCGTCGCGTGTCAGTTCTTCCCCGTCGCGTTTTTTCTCAATAATATCCAACATTTCCATCATGATTCCCCCTCTATCATGATCGTACTCAAGAAACTCGTTCCGTGTGCAAGCGGCGCCGCGTTCAGGTATTCTGCAGCGGTCTGTCCCAGATCAGCAAACGTCGGCCGCGTCCCCAGGTTTATTCCTTGCTTTATCTTTTGTCCATACAGCAGTACCGGCACATACTCTCTGGTGTGGTCTGTTCCCGCATGCACCGGGTCGTTCCCATGGTCTGCCGTGAGAATCAGCAGGTCATCCGGTCGCATCGCCGCAATAATCTCCGGAATCCTCCGGTCGAACGCCATGATGGCTTCTCCGTAGCCTTTCGGATTTCTGCGGTGACCGTACTTGGAATCAAAATCGACCAGGTTGGTAAAGATCAGGCCGTCTTTTACGGTCTTCTCCGCCTCAATGGTGCAGTCCACGCCGTTCTCATTTCCGGTTGTATGCACCGATGTCGTGATTCCCTGGCCATTGAAAATATCATGGATCTTGCCGACCGCATATACAGTCTGCCCGCTCTCTTTCACATGGTCCAGGAGTGTTCTTCCGCTTGGTGATACCGAGTAATCTCTTCTGTCGCTGGTGCGGACACGTTTCCCGTTCTGCTTCACATACGGTCGCGCGATGACTCTGCCGCACGCCCAGTTTCCGACCAGCATCCGGCGCGCAGTTTCACAGATCTCATACAGGCGCTTCAGCGGAATAACATCCGTGTTTGCAGCAATCTGAAAGACACTGTCCGCGCTTGTATACACGATCGGTTTACCAGTCGCCTCATGCTCCGGTCCCAGCTCTTCAATAATGACTGTTCCGGACGCCGGGTAGTTGCCGATAACTTCCGTACCGATCGCCTTCTGAAACTGATCGATGAATTCCTTCGGAAATCCGTCCGGATATGTCTTAAACGGAATATCCGTCTCCAGGCCGGCGATTTCCCAGTGCCCGGTGATCGTGTCCTTTCCCTTAGAGCGTTCCTGCATTCTGCCATACGCTCCGATGAGTTTATCTTCTGACAAAGTTAACGCGCAAGGTTCACATCCAGTGATGTTCCCCATGCCCAGTTTCTGCAGATTCGGTATCGAAAATCCGGGCGTACCCTGCTGCGCATGCAGAAGAGTATGCGCGCCGATATCTCCGTACAGAGCGGCATCCGGCTCTTCGCCGATTCCCAGACTGTCCATAACGATCAGTATCACTCGTCTGCTCATTTTGCCCTTCCTTTCTTGTCTTCTGCTCTTCAGCACCCTGGATTTACCGGATCTTTACCAGCCGGCACTGGACGCTGTCCAGCGAAACCAGTTTATAATGCACGCCGTTGAAATAGCCTTTTATTCCGCGGCGAAAATTTTCATTTCCGTGAAGGTGTCCGTAAATACAGGTGTTTACCCCCGCCTCAGACATTCTCCTTGTAAATTCCGACTCCTGGAATTTATCATTTGTCGGCGGATAATGCAGGGCGGCGATGATGTCGGACGCGCCTGCTTTCACAGCCTCGTCCAGAGAGAAGCTCAGTCTCATGGCCTCGCGCTGGTAGATCTTCCGGTCATGCGCGGTGAACTCGTCGCTCCCGGGGCAGTTCCAGCCTCGCGTCCCGCAGATCCAGGTCTCGGTACCCGGAACGTGATAGGCATGGTTCTGCAGAAACAGCATATCATCGTACAGCGTATTCAGCCTGCCTACGGAGGTCCACCAGAGATCATGGTTGCCCTTGGTCAGCACCTTGAACCCCGGAAGTTCATGCACCCACTCCAGATCAGCGAGCGCTTCGTCCAGCTTCAGCCCCCAGGAAATGTCGCCCGGGATAATGACTGTGTCTTCCGGACGGACAGTGTTCAGCCAGTTTTCTCTGACCCTCGCGGGGTGATCCGACCAGGACTCCCCAAAAATATCCATGGGTTTCTCAATCCGCTCATCCATGGACAAGTGTAAATCTCCAATCGCGTATATACTCATTTATTATTCCTCATGATCTGTATCCTGCGCGTATCCAGCACCGTTTCCAATATCTCCGTACGATAGAGAGGACAGCACGCTCTCCTGTACGGACGGTTCTTCCTGGCTCCGGCCATTCTTCTCATCCAGTCCCGATAGCTGATCCAGCGTTTTCAGGACTGCGCGTGAACGCACGCCGACCAGACGGTTCAAACGCTCGTTTACCTGATCGATGTTTTTCTGCGCCCGCAGAAGCTCATCCTCAAACTTGGAAAACTCGGTCTTTACCGCAGCAAGCGTCTCCCAGACCTGTCCGGACCGCTCCTGAATCGCCAGTGTCCGGAAGCCCATCTGAAGACTGTTCAGGAGCGCGGCCATCGTCGTCGGCCCGGCAAGACTCACCTTATACTCTCTCTGCAGTGTCTCTGCCATTCCGAGCCGCAGCGCTTCCGCATACAAGCCCTCTGACGGCAGGAACATAATGCCGAAATCCGTTGTCTTAGGCGGCGCGATGTATTTCTCACGGATGTCTTTTGCTTCATTTTTCATCGTCCGCACAAGCTGAGCCTTGGCGGATTTGACTGCGTCCGGATTTCCCTCTTCATAAGCATCAGACAGCTGCATGTAGCTGTCTGCCGGGAATTTACTGTCGATCGGAAGCCAGACCGGCTCATCGCCCGTGCCCGGAAGCCGGACGGCAAATTCCACAAATTCCCTTCCTGTCCCCTTGGTGTTGACATTCTCCGCATACTGCTCCGGGGCAAGAATCTCCTCCAGTATAGCTCCGAGCTGGATCTCGCCGAGGTTTCCTCTCGTCTTGACATTTGAAAGCACTTTCTTCAAATCTCCGACGCCTCTTGCCAGATTCTGCATCTCACCGAGCCCCCGGCTGACCTGGTCCAGCTGTTTGGTGACCAGCTGAAAAGACTGTCCGATCCGCTCTTCCAGCGTCTTCTGGAGTTTTTCATCTACAGTCTGCCGCATCTGATCCAGATGTTTGGTATTCTCACGGTTCATCAGCGTCAGCTGATCCGTCAGATTGTTATTGATCGAATTCAGCTGCTGCGCCATCATGGTCCGAATATTGTCCAGTTTCTGCTCATTTGTCATTTCCAGCATGCGAAATTTTTTATCCAGCTCTTCCAGACGCTCATTCTGGAGATCGGACGCATCCCGCATGTTTCTCCAGACACCTTCACTGTAAGACTGGAACGCATCGCGGATTGCCCTGCCGGTTTCATCCGGCGCGTTTTCTGCGTCCCGCTTCATCTGCTCCATCCGGACCAGGACGGCGGCAGAAAGTGCTGCGGAAAGCAGGATCAGAATAACTGCAATCGTATCCATATTTCTGTAATTAATCTTCCTTATTAACTCATTTTCGTTATTGCATTAATTCTCAATATAAAGTATAACACAGGAACCAGTCCAGTCAAAATAATGGCGGTTCTTCTACATACTCTTCACATTTGAAGAGTATAATACGCAGGTTGTATACGGAAAACATAATATGCACAAAGGCACAAAGGAAAGAAAGGAACAATTCCGCCATGAAATCAGGCAGAGAATCTTTACTCTATACAAGCGTACAGAATATCCGGCAGGAGCACTTCCTGCAGAAGAGAACGTGGATGAAAATTCTGGTTTTCCTTCTCGTGATCGCCGCCGTCTGGACAGGCACACATAACGACTATGCCCTTTACCACAAGACGATCGCCAATGTGACCTCCACACAGCAGTCCTATCTCCAGACAGAGACAGGAAGTGACGGAACGTATGAATATCCGGAAAAACTCTACCGCCAGGACATCACTGCCGTCATCAAAAACGGCAGATACAGAGGAAAAACCGTCCATATCCGCAGCGAGTACAGCCAGTCCCAGGTATATGACACAAAGTACAAGAAAGGCGACAGTATCTTCATCGACACACTGAAGCAGGGACACTCCGGACTGACTGCCAGCGCCGTCAGTGTCAAGCGTGACTATCTGATCACAACAATTCTGACCGCCCTGTTCGGCCTGTTCCTGCTCGTAGGCGGAAATCTCGGCATCCTGACCATTCTGAGTCTGGTTCTGAACATGATCGCGTTCTACTGGGTCCTTGTCATGTACACCAAGGGCGTCAACATCCTCTTCATGACCATCCCGATGACGATATTCTTTACAGGCATGCTGCTTCTGTTCATGCTGGGCAAAAATGAAAAGACGCTGATCGCTCTGCTTGCAACGCTTGCAACAATCGGCATCACGACTCTGCTCTCTGCAGTCGTCATGCAGTTTTCCGGCCGCATCGACTATGATTTTATGGACTATCTGTCCCAGCCATACGACCAGCACACTGCCAACCTGATCTTCCTCTCAGAAGTCCTGGTCGGCGGACTCGGCGCCGTCATGGATGTCGTCGTCACCATGGTGATGACCGTCAGCGAAATCGTCCGCACCGGCGAGCATGTGACCCGGCGCAGCCTGATTCAGTCCTGCAGAAGCGTCGGAGACGACCTGGTCGGCACCATGATCAACCTGATGTTCCTCACCAATATCGCGTCCTGCATTCCGTCCTTCATTCTGTTCATGCGCAACGGAATCCACTTCAAGACGATCCTGCACTACAACGTATTCTTTGAACTTGCCCGGTTCCTCACCGGCAGCATCGGAACGGTGCTGGCCATCCCGGTTGCTGCGTTTATCGCGATCGGTTATTACGAGCGGAGACACATGATCGATCCGGATGATCCTTCGACAAAAAAGAAACGCGGCAAGGAACAACCTGCAGCAGCTGCCAGCTCCGGCAGCCGTGAACAATCTGCCGATGATATGACCGCCAACGCGGCAAACGGAAAGGAGGACTAACAGCCATGATGCTGATTCTGTTAACGGCAATCCTGTTTCTGCTGATCTTCACGATCTGCGGAGATAAAGGAAGTAAATCCATTGTATCCACCTGCATCAGCGCGCTGACCATGATCGGAACGCTGTTCCTGATTTATCGGAACTTCAACCCGCTTCTGGTCGTTCTTCTGGCCTGCGTCCTGATTACCGCCATTACCCTGTTCTACCAGAATGAAATGAATGTGAAGTCACTCGCCGCTTTTATTTCAGTTATCGTGACGGTGCTGATCCTTCTGGGACTGATCTTTTTTATGGCGTACAAAGCAAACGCACAGGGATTCAACGCAGAAGAATACGAAATCACCGATTCTAACGGATATACCCGGAACATCCATATGAATATGCTGCAGCTGCAGATTGCGACCATGATCATCGCCCTTCTCGGAACGGTTATCGATACGGCTGTCGCAGTCACCTCATCCGCGTATGAAATATATCAAAACAATACCGCCCTCTCCCTGCAGGAACTGTTCCGTTCCTCTTTCCAGGTGAGCAAGGCGGTAATGAGCACATCCATTCATACTATTTTCTATGTCTATATCGCAGAATATATGACGCTTCTGATGCAGTATGTCTCGGACTACCACTTCAGCTATATCATCAACAGCCAGTCCCTCGCGAGTGAATTCATCAGCGTTTCCATCAGCGGAATCGGATGCTGTCTGGTCGTTCCGATTGCGACGGTCATAGGCGCAGGCATGATCCGCGCCTATAATTCCTGATTATTATCGATAAAATAATCACTCCAGGAATCGTAAAGCCCGCTTCTTTCTTCATAGAGCTTCTGCAGTTCTTCCGGCGTCGGGGAGTAATCATCAATTTCAAGTTTATCGAGATCCCGCTTGATCCAGATAATGCGCCCGTTCTGCTTCATCAGGCTGTAGTTCGCTCTGCGGGTGACGATTCCGCTGCCTGCGGCTACGACAATTCCGTTTTTCTTGCAGATTTTTCTAAGGCACTCGGTTTCACGCTCCCGGTAATACTCCTCGCCTTTTTCTTCAACGATTCTTCTTCTGCTCATGCCCTCGCTCTTTTCGATGCATGTATCCAGGTCGTAGAAGTCTCGGTTCCTTGCTTTTGCCATTTGTCCGCCGAGATACGTCTTTCCGGATCCCGGCATTCCGATCAGGATATAATTCAGCTTTTGGCTGCGGATTTCATAGATTGCACTGTCGATGTCTTCGTCCGGGATTTTCTTCTGCTGGAACAGCTCGCTCGCCTGCTTGATCTCCGCGACCAGCATGGAAATACCGCCGGCGCACGGAATGTTATGCGCCATCGCGTCCAGGATGAACCAGGTCTTGTCCGGGTTATAGATCACATCCACTGCCCCGCAGCAATTGGGGAATTCCCGGAAATCAATCAGAGACCGCCCGTTGTCCGGATACATGCCGACCGGCGTGGCGTTAATAATGATTTCTGCATCGCGATGATCCTGAAGACAGTCGTAATTCACCGCTCCCGTCCGGGAAACCACTACAATTTCCGAGGCCCTGCGATCCTTCAGAACCTGCTGCACAGTATGTGACACGCCTCCGCTTCCCAGAACCAGGCACTTTTTCCCCTGAACATCGATTTCATTGCGGTCCAGCAGGTAACAGAATCCGAAATAATCAGTGTTGTATCCTTTAATCTTTCCGAATTCGCGAATAACCGTGTTGACGCTTCCTGTTGCCAGCGCTTCCGGAGATATCTCGTCACAGTACGAGACGATTTTCCGCTTATATGGCAGCGTAATATTGAATCCGTCATAGTCATGATCCCGGATTCTGTCTTCCAGTTCATTCTCTCCGGTCTCCAGCAGTTCATATGTGTAATTACCGAACATCTGATGTATCGGCACCGAATAGCTGTACTCCAGTCCTTTGCCGATCAATCCGAATTTTCCCATTTTACCTCTCCTCCTGCATTGCGTGACAGGTTCATTATACAACAACAAAATTGTATTCTCCACTTTTCCAGACACACTGTTCTGAATAAAAGCCGTATCGTTCCCCGGCTGTCTCTTAATATACCGTATTTCTCCGCCCAGTTTGTGTGCAAAAAAACATCTTCGCACATCGTATTTACACATTGGGCATCTTTATTTTCCTTCGCCCAGATACTATACTATATTATGTATGCGGTCATGCATGCAAATTCTGTTCTAAAATCTAAATCAAATTTTCAGATAAAAACAGACACAAGTCGAAAAGAGGCATTTATGAAGAATAAACACAATACCAAAGCCGGCCAGCTGAAACCTGTCCAGGAAACTGTTGAGTACAGGGAATTCCGTTCCTTTATCGATGGCGTGACTGCCAAATACAAGGATCAGACCTGTTTTATCATAAAGGATAAGCCGGCAAACCGTAAGGACAAGCCAACCTACCGGAACATCTCTTACCGTGAACTTCGCAGCCACATCAACTGGTTCGGAACCGGACTGATGAACCGCGGACTCGGCGACAAGCGCATCGCCGTCATCGGCGAAAACAGCTATGAATGGGCGCTCAGCTATCTGACCATCCTCTGCGGAACCGGAATCGTCGTCCCGCTGGATAAGGGACTTCCGGAAGAGGAGGCACTGTCTTCCGTCCAGAGGAGTTCCTCTTACGCAATAATTTTCGACAAAAAGCACCTTCCGCTGATGCAGTATCTGCAAGAGCATGACGCCGGAATCCATGAATACATCTGCATGACTCCGCTGGAGGGATATGACAGCCTTCCGGAAATCATGGATGAAGGAATCCGGGATTTCCAGTCCGGACACACCTCCTTCCAGGACATCATGCGCGATCCGGATGAAATGGCCGAGCTTCTGTTCACCTCAGGCACCACCAGCAAATCCAAGGCGGTTATGCTGTCTCCTCACAACCTCCTGTTCGACGTATACGCGATGATCCGCTGTGAAGACCTGCGGGAAGGCGATGTGAATATGAATTTCCTTCCCTATCATCACACATTCGGATCCATCAGCGTTGTTACAGCTCTGCAGTGCGGAATCGTCAACGTCTACTGCGACGGTCTGCGCTACATCAAGAAAAACCTGATGGAATATAACGTGACGATGTTTGTCGGCGTTCCGCTTCTGGTCGAACAGATGTATAAGAATATCCTGACCGGCGTCCGCAAACAGGGGAAAGAATCTTCTTTCCAGCGCGGACTTAAAATTTCCAGACGTCTGAGAAGCCTTCATATCGACGTCCGCCGCCGGATGTTCAAGGATGTCATCAGCCAGCTCGGAAACCTGCGCCTCATCATCAGCGGCGCGTCTCCTCTGGACCCTGAAGTAGCGAAAGGCTTTGACGATATCGGCGTTCAGGTCATTCAGGGATACGGACTGACGGAAACCTCACCGGTCATCTGCGCGGAAAACCTTGACAACCTGCGCCCTGGTTCTGTCGGAAAAACCATGGCCGGAATTGAAGCGAGAATCGTTAACGAAGACGCTGACGGCGTCGGCGAACTGGTCGTCAAAGGGCCGAACGTCATGCTCGGCTACTACAACGATCCGGAAGAGAACGCAAAGACTATGGTGCACGGATGGCTGCGCACCGGAGACCTTGCCTATATCGATAAAGACGGATTCATCTGGCTGACCGGCCGCGCAAAGAACGTTATTGTTCTGAAAAACGGAAAGAATGTCTACCCGGAAGAGATCGAAACCCTGATTGACAACCTCCCATATGTCAAGGAGAACATCGTCATCGGCCAGCCGCGCCACCACGACGGCAACAACCGCGACCTCGCGCTCTGCGCCAAGATTGTCTATGATCCGGAATATATGAAAGATGTCTGTCACGCTGAAACCCAGGAAGATATCGAAGCTGTCATCAGGAAAGATCTGGATAAGATCAACGAACAGCTTCCTGTATACAAACAGGTCTTCCGTCTGATCGCTACCGACAAGGAAATGGAGAAGACCACAACCGGAAAGGTCAAACGCTTCCGCGAAGGCGCGGTTCGCTACGACCGTCCGCCGGAAGAAAAATAAAAGAATCACCGGATTTCGGGCATGCGGCATGAAAATGCCGCGCCCGGATTTTTTTGCTGTGCATAGAAATCAGACCGGACCCAAAGCTGCTCTTTGGCTGCTGTTTCTGTGCAGCATTCAATCCAGATACCACTGAACATTTCATCCCGTCTGTTCATTTTCTCCGCGTTTACCGCTCTTCTATACATACTGTCTGATCACGACTGCCGTCCGCCCCTTCCGGGTCGTTCCCCCGATTTCGGCAAGCACTGCTTTTCCGTGATGGCGGAGGACGATTTCATCGCCTTCTTCCAGCACCCGGTCAACTTTCAGGACTTCCTCATGATTCACCAGAACCATGCCTCCGCGGATCGCATCGGCAGCCCTGGAACGGGCTGTCCCGAACGCGGAGGCTGTAATACTGTCAAGACGCAGAGAAGCGACCGTATCATGTTTTTCTTTGACTTTCGCCTCCGGAACGATCAATTCATCAAGAGAATGCACGCTTACAGAAAGGTAGGTCCGTCCTGCCTTTCCGAAATATTCTTCGATATAGTCTGCCATTTCCCGCATGACGATAATATCTGCGCCGTCTTCGCGGACCAGAATATCCCCGGCAACCTCTCTTTTTATACCCAGTCCAGTCAGCGCGCCCAGATAATCACCATGACGAAGCGCCCTTCCACTGCGGCTCGCTGCGGATTTTACACTGTGCTGCGCGCGGATAACAGAAAACATCTGCTCCTCCGCATCCTGCACACCGGCATCCCCTTCCATGTAGTCCGGAAGGCAGGCCATCACACGCCGCTGCGCGTCCTCATATCCTCCAACAAACACAATCCGGCATGACAGATCTTCATGACCGAACTTCTGACGGAGCACGGCCTGCTGATGCGTATCCAGGAATCCTGTTGCCGTCAGCATATAGCGGTTCAGACACTGATCAATCCGGTCCTCTGCCTGTCCGATGAGTATTTTTTCTTCATTCATATTTCCCAGTCCTTTTCCTGTTTTCAGTTTCTGTTTCTGTCTGAAAAAAACACTTGCACTTCATTCCGTTACAGGATATCATATTTATGAATTAAAGGGGAGTAGCTGGCGGCAGCGGAATGCCGCAGTAATCAGCGTCAGGACACGATCCGTCCGGAAGAAGCATATCTTCAGCGGATCCGCAATTACTTGAAACAGCAAGACTTTTAAGGTGTGTTTGCCTTGAAAGTCTTTTTTTATTCCCTTTGTCATCGAAAAGGAGTATCCGATGGAAGAAAAGAAACAAACATTCTACAACCAGTCGGCGCAGCAGGCGATGCAGCATTTCCACTCGGGAACGGACGGCATCTCTGAAGCACAGGCCGACAAAAACCGAGAGGAATTTGGCGCAAATCGGCTGCGGGAAACCAAGAAAAAGAGTTTTCTGCAGGTTTTTGCGGAGCAGTTTAAGGACCTTCTGGTCATTATCCTGATCGTCGCGGCCATTGTATCTATGCTGACCGGAAGTATTTCCAGCACAGTCGTCATCTTCCTGGTTCTGATTATGAACGCCATTCTCGGAACCGTGCAGTATTTTAAGGCGCAGAAATCGCTGGAAGGGCTGAAAAAGCTCTCCTCGCCGGAGGCTAAAGTCATACGAGAGGGCACCATGCACATCATTGACGCAGCGGATTTGGTCTGCGGCGACATCATCACGCTTGAGGCCGGCGATATTGTCCCGGGAGACGGACGAATTATCGAATCCTTCTCTCTGAAGACGGATGAAAGCACTCTGACCGGTGAATCCATGAGTGTCGAAAAACACGCCGATCTCATCGATGAGGACACGGTCGCACTCGGCGACCAGAAAAACATGGTTTTCTCCGGATCGCTGGTCACTTACGGACGTGCAACCGCTGTCATCACCGCAGTCGGAAAAGAAACCCAGCTCGGTCAGATTGCGGAACTGATGAACGACACCTCGGAGAAAAAGACACCTCTTCAGGTCACCATGGACCAGTTCAGCAAAAAGCTGTCCATAGCGATCATGATTATCTGTGCAGTAGTCTTTTTACTGAGCATGTACAGAGGCATGCATATCCTTGACGCATTGCTCTTTGCCGTAGCGCTCGCTGTCGCGGCGATTCCGGAAGCACTGTCTTCTATCATTACCATCTCTCTTGCCATCGGCACATCCCGCATGGCCGAGCAAAATGCGATTGTCAAGGACCTGAATGCGGTAGAAGGACTGGGCTGCGTGTCCATCATCTGTTCTGACAAGACCGGAACGCTGACACAAAACCGCATGACAGTGGAATATGCGGACGCGAGAGAAGACATGGAGAACGAGGTGATGATGGCATCCGTCCTCTGCAACGATACCAAACGCGTTGACGGGAAACTGACCGGCGACCCGACAGAAACCGCATATTATGACTACTTTATCAAAGAACGCGGAGAAGAAGCCCTGGATAAGATGCTGAACGATCATCCCCGCCTTGCTGAGGTGCCTTTTGACTCGGACAGAAAGCTCATGAGTACGCTGCACAAGGTAAACGGAGACTACGTCATGTTCATCAAGGGCGCGATCGATGTCATTATGGACCGTACTGTCAACCTGACGCCGGAGGAGATTGAGGCCGTCAGGAAACAGAATCTGGAGCTCTCTTCCAACGGTCTGCGCGTGCTCGGATTCGCGATGAAAACGATTCCGGAAGAACGCAGCATCACCGTAGCAGACGAGTTTGACCTTCACTATATCGGACTTCTGGCGGAGATGGATCCTCCGCGTGAAGAGTCCAAAAAAGCTGTTGCTGACTGTATTGCAGCCGGAATCAAACCGATCATGATCACTGGAGACCATAAGATCACAGCATCGGCCATCGCAAAGCGCATCGGCATCATGAAGGACGGCGACCTCGCGGTTACCGGCCCTGAAGTAGACGCTATGAGCGATGATGAACTGAATAAAAAACTGGAGCATATCAGCGTATACGCCAGAGTATCTCCGAATAATAAGATCCGCATCGTCAACGCATGGCAGGAAAAGGGCCATATTGTGGCCATGACCGGAGACGGCGTAAACGACGGACCGGCGCTGAAAGCTGCTGATGTCGGCGTCGCCATGGGCATCACCGGTACGGAAGTCGCAAAAGACTCCGCCGCGATGATCCTGACAGACGACAACTTTGCGACCATTATTAAATCCGTACTGAACGGAAGAAACATTTACAACAACATCAAGAACGCCATCACCTACCTGCTGTCCGGAAACGCGGCGGCAATTCTGGTCGTCCTGTTTGCGTCCCTTGCCGGCCTCACCGCACCATTTACCGCTGTGCAGCTGCTGTTTATCAACCTGATTACCGACAGCCTTCCGGCACTGGCCATCAGTATGGAGCCGTCTAATCCGGAACTGATTCACGATAAACCGCGTTCCAGAACAGACTCTGTCCTGAACAAGCCGACACAGCACACAGTCTTTGGCACAGGCATCCTGATCGCCATCGCAACAGCAGCGGCATTCCTCATCGGTCTCGGAAGAGTTCCGGCGATTACTTCTGCAATGACTGAGGTCACATTCAACGCAACCACGGGCTGCACCATGGCCTTTGCGACACTGTGTCTTGCCCGACTCTGGCACGGCTTTAACTGCCGCGGAAGAGAGAGCATCTTCCATCTCGGCATTCTCAGCAATATGTACACTATCGGCGCGTTTGTCCTGGGCGCAGGACTGCTGCACTGCATTCTGCTGATTACACCGCTGCACGCAGCATTCGGCACATCCGGACTGAACCCGCACCTCCTCGGCTGGGTATGGCTGCTTGCCTTCCTGCCGACCGTGATCATCCAGATCTATAAGATGATCCGCTACAGAAACGAAGGAAAAGAATAACTTCAACGGGGCAGTCAAGGGAACAAAATAAAGGACTGCCCTGTCCTTTGACAAGAAAAAACGCATGGATTACACGTATTATGATACGAGATCCATGCGTTTTTTCGTATTTCTGCCTTACTATTTATAACGGACGATTTCCTCCAGCGGACGCTTTGGAACATGGTAATCTCCGTTCTCGTCACGCCAGTATTTCACATCGCCGTCTTTCATGTCCACAACTTCTGCCTGATGATCCGGAATGCCGAAGGCCATGACCAGACGCAGATTGTCTGCTTCCGGAATGTCCAGCAGTTCCTTGATCTGATCGCGCTTGATGTTTCCGAGAATACAGCTTCCGATTCCCTTCTCCCAAGCGGCTGTCGCAAGTGTGTGCGCGGCAATGCCCAGATCCACATCCGCAAAAGCGCCTGCCCCCTCTGCCTCGGTCATCGCAATGAACAGAACCGGCTGGTGTCCCTTCTGCGGTGTGCCGGCGCCCTTAAGATACCCTGCCCATCCGACAAGGTCCTGCATCTTCTCGACGTTCTCCGGATCGCACACAACAACATAACGGAGCGGCATCAGATTTGCCGCGCTGCTCGCGATCCGCACATCCTCCATCATATCAGCAATAACATCTTCCGGAATCGGATCCTGCTTAAAGGAACGGTAGCTGCGGCATGTTCTGAATAACTCTTTTAATTCCATTTTGTCACCCTCTGTTTTTTCATTAATGTCAGCAATACGATCTTACCGATCCCATGCCGTCAGACCAATTCTTGTTCTGCGGCACCGGTTCGTTCTGCATTTATTATACCCCACACGGAGCGCCGGGAAATACTTTACTTTTTCTATGCCCTGTTGGCAAAATTTCACATTTTCTTCCTTCTTTTATCGTTCTATTCCTTTTAAGGCGTGTATAATAAAGATAGTGAGATGAGTTACAGAAAGGAATGATGCGATGAAATTTGACATGCACTGCCATACCGCCGAAGGATCTATTGACGCAAGAATTTCCATCCGTGATTATGCACAGATCTTAAAAAGTAAGGGCTTCGGCGGTATGCTGGTCACTGACCATGATTCATATAGAGGCTACAATCACTGGCGTTCATTCCAGGACGAGATGCCGGAAAACTTTGTTGTTCTCAAGGGCATTGAGTATGATACCAGAAACGCGGGTCACTTCATTGTGATCCTGCCGGACGGCGTCCATCTGAAACTTCTCCAGTACCGCGGAATGCGGCTGGAAGTCCTGACCAAGGTCGTTCATGAATACGGCGGCGTCCTGGGTGTTGCCCACCCGTTCGGAATGAAAAGTTCCAGCGCGATGTTCACCTTGCATACAAGGAAACACCCTGAAATCCTTGCCGATTTAGATTTTGTCGAGGGACTGAATGCCTGTGAAAAACCGTCTTCCAATGTCAAAGCCAGAGAGCTGGCCGATCATTACAATCTTCCGTGCACAGGCGGCACGGACGCGCACGTTGCCAAATACGTCGGACTTGCTTACACGGATTTCGATGAAGACATCACGTGCAACAACGACATGATTCACGCCATCAAGAACGGCGGCATCGCGGCGTTCGGCGGAAGAGAGCGCACGTATAAGCGCAGCCATGAGAAACGGAACATGTTTGCCGCAACATGGGGATTTAAAGCCTATAATCAGAGTCTGGGACTGTTATTTAAACCTTACAGAAGATCCGTCGTCCATAAAATCCTCGGAGATTACAACATTTAAAAACCACGCAATCACAACCACCGGCTTAGCCGGTGGTTTGTGGTGGCCCTATAAGGGCCTGTTACCGGCAAACATCTTAAGATGTTTGAAATGGTACGCCATCCGCTC
>Ga0256406_1002109_pt1 | contig 29418 bp, 26 predicted proteins | sample RumenRJG_03DNA_FD_185986 | JGI IMG/M metagenome (GOLD analysis project Ga0256406, IMG submission 185986) | Bovine rumen microbial communities from Lethbridge, Alberta, Canada - RJG_03 | ecosystem: Host-associated > Mammals > Digestive system > Stomach > Rumen | place: Canada: Alberta | collected... | reverse complement strand
GAACGAGAGCCGGGCAATCTCCCTGATTATCTTCGGTGACTTTGTCTGTCGGATGCAGGTAAAGAGGAGAAAGGCGCCAAAGGTGGCGCACAGTACGTTCGGCGTGCAGAACTCCTATGCCCATTCCAACATAGGAGTTTCAATGAACTGCCCCGGTACGCCTTTCATCCAGAACGACCAGGCTGTGGCTGGTTAAGGATTATTTTCAAACAAGGTCTTCAGTCAGGAAGTCATGTAGGGTAACAAATCATCGAAAAAGGTCCCGGACGGGCTTGTATGACTCTCCGGGACCTGTGAGATTAGGCTTTACGTGAGCTGTTACTTGTCGATGAGCTCCACGCTGCGCTTTACGAATGCGTTCAGAGCAGCGCCTTTGAGCATGCCGTTCTGAAGCAAGGCGAGGTCGATGAGCTGGTGCACGACTTTGTTGCCCTTAGCATAATCGGAGAGCACCTGCGAGCGTTTGTCGCGCTGCTCGTTGACTGCCTTCTCGGTCTGCTGCAGGTCATCTTTCTCTTCCTTCGTTATCTCTTCGGGCTTCTTCTTGCTCTGGCTTTGGTGCAGGGCGGCGAGGCGTGCCTGCTGTCCTTTCAGCTCGTTCACGATAGGCTTCAAGGCATCGGCTGTGGCAGCGTCGGTGTCGGCAAGAACCTTCTTCACCAGGTCGTGGTCGCTGTTGAGCACGAGTGTATAGCTGTCGGGCATCTGTCCATAGAAGCTCATGCCGGGCTGGAATCGGCTCATGTCCTTCATACGGCGCATGTATTCGCTCTGCGTGATGACTGTCGGCTGGGCTGTCGGTCCGAGTGCCTGCACGTCGACGTTGATTTCTATCTTGTCGAGCTTGGGTAGCTGCGAGCGGAACACCTGTGTGAGGTTCTCCCTCTCTTCGCCTTGAAGCTCTTCCTTCTTGACGTCGTCCTTCACGATGAGACGGTCGATGATGTCGGCATCCACACGTGCAAAGCGAGTCTTCTCCAGCTTCTCCTCCAACATGCTCACCATAGGCACGTCGAGCTCACCGCTGAGCATGAGTACGTTGTAGCCCTTGTCCTGTGCGGCCTGGATGTAGGTGTACTGGTCTTCCTTGTTCGTAGCGTAGAGATAGACGAGATTGCCGTCCTTGTCGGTCTGGTTGTCCTTCGTGAGTGTCTTATACTCCTCCATGGTGTAGTACTTGCCCTCGGTGTCCTTCATCAGGGCGAAGTCCTTGGCACGGTCGTAGAAGTCGTTGTCGGAGAGCATTCCGTAGTTGATGAATATCTTCAAGTCGTCCCACTTCTCTTCGAATTCTTTGCGGTTCTCCTTGAAGATGCTTTGCAGGCGGTCGGCCACCTTCTTGGTGATGTAAGTGGAAATCTTCTTCACATTGGCATCGCTCTGCAGGTAGCTGCGGCTCACGTTAAGCGGAATGTCAGGCGAATCGATGACTCCATGGAGCAGTGTGAGGAACTCCGGTACGATGCCCTCCACGTGGTCAGTGACAAACACCTGATTGCAGTAGAGTTGAATCTTGTTGCGCTGCAGCTCAATGTTGTTCTTGATGCGCGGGAAATAGAGTATTCCGGTCAGGTTAAAGGGGTAGTCGACATTGAGGTGAATCCAGAAGAGCGGGTCGTCGTTCATGGGGAAGAGGGTGTGATAGAACTTCTTGTAGTCCTCGTCCTTCAGCGTGGAAGGTGCCTTTGTCCATAGCGGCTCTACATTATTAATGATGTCGTCCTCGGCAGTTTCCACTTCTTTGCCATCCTTCCACTCCGTCTTCTTGCCGAAGGCAATGGGCACGGGCAGGAATTTGCAATACTTGTTGAGCAGCTCCCTGATGCGAATCTTGTCGAGAAACTCCTTGCAGTCATCGTCGATATAGAGGATGATGTCGCTGCCGCGGTCGGCTTTGTCAGCATCCTCAATCGTGAATTTCGGGCTGCCGTCACAGCTCCATTTTACGGCTTTGCTCCCTTCTTTGTAGCTCTTAGTGACAATTTCCACCTTCTTGCTCACCATGAACGAAGAGTAGAATCCAAGTCCGAAGTGACCAATAATCTGATTGGCATTCTCCTTATATTTGTTCATGAAGTCAGTGACACCCGAGAAAGCAATCTGGTTGATGTACTTGTCTATCTCCTCAGCCGTCATGCCGATGCCCCGGTCGCTGATGGTCAGCGTACCTTTGTCCTTGTCAAGGCTCACGTGCACAGTGAGGTCGCCCATCTCACCCTTGAAATCACCCTGGGCGGCAAGCGTCTTTAGCTTCTGTGTGGCATCAACGGCATTGCTCACCATCTCACGGAGGAATATCTCATGGTCCGAGTAGAGAAACTTTTTGATAACGGGGAAGATATTCTCAGTAGTAACCCCGATTTTTCCTTCTTGCATACTTATCTTGTCAATTTATTATTCTTTGATTCAAACGTTGCAAATAGTATGCCAAGATTCTCCCGTGGGGGATTGTGTCATCCTGCAAATGAGCCGTTCGGAGAGCTTCTTCTGTTGTTTCTGAGCCGGTGAGGGCAGTCCGATGAAAATAAATATCTAATTTTGTGTCACAATCCGACTAAGTCTTCGTAATAAGATTGGAGCGACAAATATAGAAGTCATGACACCCGAGGAATTCCAACAAGAGACAGCCCAGCTGCAGCGGCCCCTCGTCCGTCTGGCCACCCGCCTTACGGGCAGTCAGAGCGACGGTGCCGATGTGGTGCAGGACGTGCTTCTCCGCCTTTGGCTCATGCGCGACACCCTCCATGCACCAATAGGGCCGTTGGCTCGGGTGCTGGTGCACAATCAAGCTGTTGATGTGTTGCGCCGGCGGCGTCCTACTACCGATGTCAGTGAGGTAGCCGAAGCGTGCAATGAGGCCGACAGTCACGAAGAGGTTGAGCGCATGATGAAGATAGTCAGCCAATTGCCTCCGCTCCAGCAAACCCTTCTTCGCCTTCGTCACCAGGAGGGCATGGAGATGGGACAGCTCGCCCAGGTGCTCGGCATCTCTGAGGTGGCCGTGCGCAAAGCGCTCAGCAGGGCACGACAGAAAGTTAAAGAACAATATTACAAGATGTATCGCATATGATAGGAAAAGATTACATACAGACCTTGGTCGACAAGTTCTTCGAGGGTACTACGACGCTGGACGAGGAGCGACTGCTCATCGACTACTTCCGCTCGCATGAGGTGGAGCCCTCGCTTCAGCCGCTCAGGCAGATGTTCATCGACCTGGGTGCAGTCTCTGCTCCTGTGCAGTTTGCGGTCAGACCGCGCTTATGGCTGCGCTTGCGTCCTTGGATGGCTGCGGCGAGTATTGCGGCTGCCGTCATCCTCTCTTTTACCCTCATTATGCGTCAGCAGAACGAGTGTGTGGCCTACGTCTATGGACAGCGTGTCACCGACCGCACCGAGGTGATGAAGGAAGTGAAAGCCACCATGGCTACTGTCGACGAACCAACTGCTGACATTCATAATGAGCTACAGCAGATATTCCAATGAATGAACCCAAATACTACAGTCTTATGAGACGTTTGCTTTTATTGCTCATGCTCTCCTTGCCGATGGTACTTCGCGCGCAGACGGGACTCGGCATCAACTCACTCTTCCAGGGCAAAATAGTGCCACAGGAGAGGATGGTAGAGACCCGTGTGCGTGGACGTTCCATCAGTGCCTATGGGCTGAGCTTCTATCGCAGTGTGCGGGCCGAGGTCAGCCGGCAGGAACTCATGCGCATCGAGGGGCTATACAAGATTGATGCCAAGGAAGCTATGGAGCAGGAGACGAAGAAGAAATCAGACTCATGGTGCAATTCTCTCATTGCGCTCCCTGCCAAGGGGGGCAAAGGACGCTTCCTGAGCTTCCAGTACAAACGGAAGGGGAGCCAGTACAGTCTGACTGTTGTCTACCTGGAAGGAAGTGCGACCACCATTGCCGACTTGCGCTCGAGGATAAAGATGTGAGCTGGCGACTTTATAACAAAGAAACTTAAATAACAGAATGATATGAGAACGATTACATTACTATTGGCACTGTTTGCCATGACGGTTGCCAGGGCTAACAATGACAACGACACTGTGGTAGTGAAGAATGCAAAGAAGGTGACGATTGTGACGAACGATTCCCTGCAAAAGATAGAAATACAGGGCAAGGAGGGGGATGACAATTACCACTACACGAACACGATACAGCTCGTCGACAGCAACTACGTGAGTTCTGCGGTAGTTGACCGCAACTTCGGTTTCGCCATCGGACCATCCAAGAACAACCGTCATCCCATGGAGGTGCAGATGCACTTCATGATAGGCTACAACAGTGCTCTTTCCACGCCCGAGCATATGGACGTGAAACCTTTTTCCTCGGCTGATATTATGTGGGAAATCGGTGAGTTCAACTATCGTCCCTGGTCGTCATCGACCGATCAGATAGCCGTTGGTGTCGGCCTGTTGTGGCGCAGCTATCGCATGACCGGCAGTTATCGTTTCGTAAAGTCGGCAGAGGGAGTCACTTCCGTTCAGCCAGTGCCGGAGGGCGCAGAGCCTAAGTTCTCGCGCATCAAGACTTTCGGATTGTCATTCCCCATACTGTATAAGTTCAATCGGGTGAAACGGTTCTCTTTTCAGTTCGGTCCAATCATCAACTGTATCAGCCATAGCTCCATGCTTACCCGTTATAAGTTGGATGGCAAGAAGATAAAGGACTCCGCAACCGACCTTCACCACAATCCCGTGACCGTTGACCTGATTGCCATTCTCTCTAATCCTATCGTGGATATGTATGTGAAGTGGAGTCCGTGCAACGCCTTCCAGTCGGACTTCGCGCCGAAGTTCCATTCTCTCTCCTTCGGCTTCTACTTCTAAAACGCTCTGCCTGGGACTCTCTCGTGCCGGATGCGTCTACTTGGGTCAAAAGTTTCCACTGGGCAATGAGCCTGACAGAAAAGCCGCAAAGCCTGACTGCTGTCAGGCTTTTTTTTCGTAACTTTGCACCCATATCACTGTTGTTTATGGGCTATCACGTCATTGCCATCATCGTAGTGCTCATTTGGGGAGTCACCTTTGTCAACTCCAAGGTGCTTCTCAATCATGGTCTCATGGCGCACGAGATTTTCACGCTGCGCTTTCTGTTGGCTTATCTTTGTATCTGGATCATTTCTCCGCGCAGGCTCTTTGCCCGCAGTTGGAAGGACGAGGGGCTCATGCTGCTGCTCGGCATTACCGGCGGCTCACTCTATTTCGTCACGGAGAACATGGCTGTTAAGGTAGGCTACTGCGACAATGTGTCCTTCATCGTCTGTACGGCTCCCCTGCTCACCACTTTGCTTGCCCTGATGTTCGTGCGCAATGTCAGAGCCACAAAGGGGCTTGTTGTGGGGTCACTGCTGGCCGTGTGTGGCGTGGCAATGGTTGTGTTCAACGGTCATTTCGTGCTTAAGCTCAATCCCCTTGGCGATGCCCTTGCTTTCTCGGCCGCACTGTGCTGGGCCGTTTATAGTCTGCTAATGCGTAAGGTGAGCCACTACGAGAGTGTGTTCATCACTCGCAAGGTGTTCTTCTATGGACTGCTCACGGTGTTGCCGGTCTATCTTGTGCGCCCTTGGAATTTTCCGGCGCATGGGTTTGCGGAGCCTGCCGTGTGGGGCAACCTGCTCTTCCTCGGATTGGTGGCAAGCTTCTCGTGTTACGCACTGTGGACCTTAGTCATTAAGAAGATAGGAGCAGTGAGAGTGAGCAACTACATTTATCTGAACCCCGTCAGCACCGTTGTTGCCAGTGCACTCGTACTTGGCGAGAGCCTCACCTGGCTTTCCGGCTTAGGCAGTCTGCTCATCCTGGCCGGCGTGTGGCTGGCAGCTAAGAATAGAGATTATGAAGGATAAGCCGATAAGGGTATTTCATGTCATCACCCATTTCGATTTGGGCGGTGCCGAGCGGGTGGCCCTCAACATAGCTGAGTCGGTATCGCCCGCAGTGGAGTGTCATATAGTAGAAGTGGTTCGTGCCCATTCGGCCTTTACCTCCAGATTTATCGCTGAGATGCAGGCTCATGGTATTCGCTATCACCGGGCCATCGTGCCACAGTTCAGCTTTCACTATCTCTTTGAGCGCCTGGCGGTTGTCACTTTTCCACTCTGGTTCGTGGCTCTTTATCTGCGATACCGTCCAAAGGTTATCCATACTCACACCGAGGTGCCCGATATGGCCGTCTATGCTTTTTTCAAGGTCTTCCCTTGGCTGGCCTACAGCTGCCGTCTTGTGCGCACCCTTCATAACACTCAGTTGTGGAGCGGACTGGAGCATTTCGGGCGACGGGCGGAGCGCTTTATGCAGTGCCATCATGCCAATGTAGCCATATCGGAAAGCGTGCAGCGGTCTTATCACAAACGTTACGGACAGCTTCCACCTATTATATATAATGGAGTGCAGACAGCGTCAGCGCGAGCCTACGATGGCATAGTGAAAGGGAAGGTGAACATAGTGTTTGCGGGCAGGTTCGAGAAGCAGAAGGGCATTGATGTACTCGTGGAAACAGTCAGACTGCTCCGCTTCGATTCGCGCTTCTACTTCCATATCTTCGGGAGTGGCCGCTTGGAGAACTTCCTGCGAAATGGGCTTGTCGGTTGTGAGAACTGTCGGATAGCGCCACCGCTATTCGGTCTTTCCTCGTTATTGTCATCCTTCGACTACCTCTTTATGCCCTCGCTTCACGAAGGTTTAAGCATGTTGTCGATGGAGGCTTCCATGAATGGGGTGCCCGTAGTGGAGAGCGGTTGTCCGGGGCTTGGTGAGACCCTGCCTCCCGACTGGCCCCTAGTGAGTCGTGAGAATTCGGCCGCGGCCTATGCCCGCTGTTTCGCTGTGCCCGAGGAGCGCAGAAAGGCTTTGGCCGATGAGGCCCGACGCTACGCTGAGGCTCATTTCACCATGCGGCTGATGGGGCAGGCCTATGAGCGGCTCTATAGAGACAAGTGTTCGAAAGCCGACTAAAACAACAGGTACAGAAGTGTGCCGGTGAAGAAGATGATGATGAGACCGGGACAACAGCAGGTGCTGTAGACGTGAATCTTCCGTCCCAGAGTCCGCAGCATGAGTGTGGCCACGCCGTAGCCTAAGAGTGCACCGCAGATGATGTCGCCAGGGAAGTGCACGCCTAAGTAAATACGTGAGTAGCACATCATGGCGGCAAAGAGGCAGAGCGTCAGCCGTATGAACCGGTTGCGGAAGATGTAGCAAAGCACCGTAGTAATACCCACGATATTGGTGGCATGTCCCGAGACAAAACCGTAGCGTCCGCCGTGATAACCGTTGACATAATGGAGCAGGTAGCAGAGGGAAGGGTCGTGTGAGGGCCTTGGACGCGCTGTGAGGTTCTTGATGACTGTTGACGACAACTGGTCGAGCACGGTGATAAGCAGGGCGATGGCTATAATCAATGTTAGTTTTTCCTTCCAGTTTCCAGGATGATAATAGACAACGCTTCCCACCGTTACCAGTATGAGCGGTATCCATGCGCGCATGTGCGAGTAGCCGTACCAGAAGGAGTCGGTAGTGGCAGAGCCTTTAAAGTTGAGCAGAAGCATTGCCCTTTTGTCGGTCGTTATGAGGCTGTTGAGGATGAGGTTCCAGTTAGCGGCTATTTCCAGTAAGAGGTTGCAACAAAGCATTAGAAGCACGAAGGCCAATAAGGCATTTACCCTCGTCCGGGCAATGTAGATATTGGGGACGGTGATAGCGTTGCTGTACGTTTTTAGTATTCTCATAAGTGTTCTTTAGGTCTTTCGAAGTGTCCTTTATTTCAAGTATAGGTGCAAAGGTATGAAAACTTTTCAATATAATCCCTTTAAGCAATATGTTTTTTGCCAAATAGGTCATAATTTAATGGCTTTGTAATATAAGGTCGTGAGTATTCCCCCTTTGGGCGGTAATTTTAGGGGGTACAATCAAATAAGGGAAGATATTATTGCTTGTTTGGTGGAATTTGACTACATTTGCACTGTTAAAGCTAAGCACAATGAAGTTAGTGATAATGAGTAAGCCCACTTTCTTTGTGGAGGAGGACAAGATATTGGCCACGCTTTTCGACGAAGGCATGGATAGTCTGCATCTCTTCAAGCCCGGCTCATCACCGCTCTACGCCGAGCGTTTGCTCTCATTGTTGCCCGATGAATACTATAAGCGAATCACTGTACACGAGCATTTCTACCTCAAGAGCGAATATGGCCTGGAAGGCATTCATCTCGACGATGCCACCGCTGCGCCACCCGGCGGTTACCGGGGGCGGGTGGGGCGCACTTGCCGTGACCTCAGTCTGCTCAAGGAGATGAAGCGGAAGTCGAACTACGTCTTCCTCGGCAATCTGTTCGACTGCATAGAGATGAAGGGAGAGAAAGCCAATTTCAATATGGCTGAACTTGAGGCTGCATCACGTCGCGGACTTATCGACAGGCATGTCTATGCACTGGGTGGAATGAGTCTCGATCATGTGCGCATGGCCCGTGACCTCGGCTTTGGTGGCGTGGTGATATGTGGCGATTTGTGGAAGCGCTTCGACATCCACTCGCAGTCCGATTTCAAGGATATCATCACCCACTTCGAACGTCTGCGTAAAGCAGTCGACTGATGACGACAAAACCACACTTTATATTTAACACACTAACACAATGAGTGAAAAGAACTCTTTTCTTGTATTCTCGGGCACAAGCACGAGATATCTGGCAGAGAAGATCTGTGCCAGTCTGGACTGTCCGTTGGGAAATCTCCTTGTGACACGTTTCTCCGATGGCGAGTTTGTAGTCTCCTACGAGGAGTCGATTCGTGGTCGCGACGTATTCCTCGTGCAGAGCACCTTCCCCAATTCCGACAATCTGATGGAGCTGCTGCTGATGATTGACGCTGCCAAGCGGGCATCGGCCAAGCACATCATCGCGGTGATGCCCTATTTCGGATGGGCTCGTCAGGATCGCAAGGACAAACCTCGTGTGAGCATCGGTGCAAAGCTTGTGGCCGACATGCTGAGCTGTGCCGGCATCGACCGCCTTATCACCATGGACCTTCATGCCGATCAGATTCAGGGCTTCTTCAATGTGCCGGTCGACCATCTTTATGCCTCCGGCGTACTGCTGCCCTATGTGCAGAGTCTGCGCCTGAAGAATCTCGTCATTGCATCGCCCGACGTGGGTGGCAGCAAGCGTGCCAGCACCTATGCCAAGTATCTGGGTTGCCCGCTGGTGCTCTGCAATAAGACCCGCGCTCGCGCCAACGTGGTGGAGAGCATTCAGATTATCGGCGACGTGAAGGACAAGAACGTCGTGCTCGTCGACGATATGGTCGACACGGCAGGCACCATCACCAAGGCTGCCGACATCATGATGCAGGCCGGTGCCGCCAGCGTGAGAGCTGTAGCCTCGCACTGTGTGATGAGTGGACCGGCTTCGGAGCGCGTACAGAACTCAGCCTTGCAGGAGATTGTGTTCACCGACTCTATTCCCTACACGAAGCGGTGCGACAAGGTGAAGCAGCTCTCTGTGGCCGACATGTTTGCCGAGACCATCCGGCGAGTCATCAATAATGAGAGCATCTCTTCACAGTACATTGTCTGACAGACTGATGCACCATCGATATTTCAGACTTTGGAGTATGGCTCTGCTTGTGGCACTCGGCATCATGACCGCAGGCTGCAAGCAGAGGCAGTCTCCTGTAACTCCGCAGAAATCAGAGCAGGTGAGAGAGGACTCCACTCTCATGCTGCCTGATTTCAAGATGACGCTCATCGGAGGTTCTGAGATGAGCGCACGCGCCGAAGTGGCCCAGCATCAGCTCACCATCCTCGATTTCTGGGCCAGTTGGTGCGGCCCCTGCCGTGCGGAGATGCCGCTGATGGTGGAGTTGTATAAGGATTATCATGCCAAGGGCTTGGGCATTATCGGTATCTCGCTCGATGAGGACGAGCAGGCTTGGAAGTCGGCTGTCAACAGTATGCATATGAACTGGACCCAGGTCAGCGACTTGAATGGATGGGACAATAGGGCGGCTCAGCTCTTTGGCATAGAGTCGATACCTTATACCATTGTAGTGAACCGACAGGGCGAGATTCTGGAAACGGGTTTGCGAGGCGAGGCCCTTCGTGATTATGTGAAGCGCTATATCAACGATTAACTTTACTGCGCGCGTTTTCCCATGGCTAAACGGTCGTCGTCCAATTGGCTGACGGCCGTTTGAACATCTGATTGGTGGGTATCCGTTTTCCCTATAGGGGGCAGATGAGCATTCTGTGTGCATAAGCCTTCGTAGCTCCACCCACAGACTTTTTTTCATGGAGCAACAATTCCTGAGGGGTGTTAATCCTAGTCCAAGCACAGACAGCAGCTTGCGGACGGACACCGGGGCTGCCCTTTCTGTTGGCTTTGAGGGGCGACCTTAGGGGGCAAATACTATGGTCCTCAAGGGGTAGAAGTGGTGTTCTCGCGGGGCAAAAGCTGCGGTATTTATATTGTAATGCTATAGAAAACGATCGTTCGCTACGCAGCAAATGATAAGAAGCTACGCAGCGAACGATCGTTTGTCAGGCCGCAAAATCAAGAATGAAGCATCAGCCTGTGAATCATTCTGCTCCCTTGCGCGGTAAGTAGAGGTTCACATACTGATAGCAGGCCTGAGTCTCCTCTATGAGGCGGCTCTTCCGGGTGTTCAGAGGAGTCTGGAGGAACGAGCCGTCGGGCTGAGGCTTGACGGAGTACTGGGTGACCTTGCGGCCCGGAGACAGTACGGTGAGCGTGTTGTCACTCAACCGTCCCAAGTCTTGGTAGGTGGCCATGAAAGCACGGGGCCGATAGGAGGCCGAAAGCACATTCTCGCCCGCAAAGCGCACGCGGGGGCGTAACCCGAGGAGAGATATCACAGTCGGCATGACGTCGATTTGCGAGCATACCTTATTATATATATAGGGCTTCACAAACGACGGGGCATAGACGATGCAGGGAATATGGTATCTCTCGAGCGGCAGCGACGTCTTCCCGGCACTTGAGGCGCAGTGGTCAGCGATGACGATGAACACCGTGTTGGCAAACCATTTGTGACGCTTGGCGTCGTTGATGAACTTGCCAATGGCATAGTCGGTGTACTTCACTGCTGCCTCGCGCGATTGGACCTTACCCTTGTACTTGATGCGTCCTGAAGGATAAGTGAACGGCCGATGGTTGCTGGTGGTCATAATCTGTGCGAAGAAGGATCGCCCAGCACTGGCATCGGCATCGAAAGTGGTGAGGGCCTTGTTGAAGATGTCCTCATCACAAACGCCCCACACGTTGCTGAAGGTTATCTTGCTGTCGGGGATATCCGAGCGGTCGATTACCTCGTAGCCGTTGTGTGAGAAGAAGTCCTTCATGTTGTCGAAATAGCTGGCTCCGCCATACAGGAACTGGGAGTGATAGCCCAAGGCGTTGAGCACCCTCCCCACTGACAGGTCGCCCATCCGGTTGTCTTCCTGCTTGATGATGCTCTCGCCAGCGCTGGGCGGCACACAGAGTGAGAGCGCCTCCAGGCCGCGCACCGTGCGGTTGCCGCAGGCAAAGAGTGAGTCGAAGACAAGCCCCTTCTTAGTCAGCTGGTCAAGCTGAGGCGTGAGTCCTTCCGTGTTGCCATAGCGCGAAAGATAGCTGGCACTGAGACTCTCCACAGTGATGAGAACGATGTTGCGTTTCTGTGGCCCAATGGTGGAGTCGGCCGTTGCTATCACCTTGTAGCCGTCGTTGCCCAGGCCAGCCAGTCGGCGGTAGTCGGCGATGGCTTTCGTTTCGGGCAGAAGCTTATAGAAGCGGCGGTAATCGAGTTTGTTGTGGGTGAAGGCATAGAGGAAGTCGTAAGCCCCGTTCTGTTCCAGCTGAGTGACATATTGATTCTTGCTGCCCAGGTGGAAGATGCCGGCCGAAAGGGCGTAGGCACCGGCGAAAAGTCCGGCGTAGATGGCAATCTGGATAAAGAGCAGCCGCGGGTAGTAGGGCGGACGGTTGAAGAACCGGTTGCACCGCGACTGCCACACGATGATGCCAACCGTGAGAAGCAGCAGGACGACTGTCAGGGGTACGATGGCATACGACTCGAGAATGTTGCCTATTACCTCGTTTGTATAGACAAGGTAGTCGACGGCAATGAAATTATATCTCACCCCAAACTCCTGCCAGAAGAAGAACTCGCCTGTAGTGATGATGAGGAAGAGGAAAACGTATACGCCCCATACAAAATAGAGCGAGCAACGTTGCCAGAGCGCACGCAGACGGGGAATGAAGAAGCGGAGCGAGAAGCTCAGCAGCTTCCAGCCGAGAAAGCAGGACGCGATGAGCGGTACTACACTGCCATACTGATGGAACAAGGAGCCCGGCCACAGCGAATAGAGGAAGGCTATAGCCAAGAGAATCTCAAGTAGAGGACCTCCGAAACGTGAATATTTCCACTCGTTGAGACCAAAATAGAGTATCAGCAGTGGAAGCGTGAGCATGATGGCCATGCCCGCATCTGCGAAGACTCCAACAAAAAGAACTCTTACGACATCAAGGAAACGAAGGCCTTCGTCATCGGTGCCACTGAACATCAGGACGATGCGCAGCAGGAAGCCAACAAGGATATATAGGCGGAAGAATGCTCTGCCAATGAGATAGACGGGGTTACGCCGACGGGCGTTATTGCTTTTAAAGGTATTCATTGCATGTTATTGATAATTCGGGTGCAAAGGTAGGTATAATTCCTCTTATATGGGACATGTTTGAGGAAAAATAATCCAAGGTCTGCAATTTATGTAATTCTGTGTTCCTTGTCATAAAGGTTGTAGGCATCAGTGAAAGGAGTCAGCAGCGGGGGATTTCATGCGCATAGATACAGTGTGTCCCATCGGGTCACCTCGCAGCTGTAAGATAAATAGGCTCAGAGGAGAATGTGTGTGGATGATGGGTTGATTTCAGCGTATTGATGCCCGTGAACATTGCAGATTCCAACGCCCAAGTAGCTGACATATAAAAGGTCAAACAGATGTTTGTCCATCGGAAATGCACTACATCTTGAAGATTCCAGTATGTAGGTAGCCGATGCTAATTATGAAGATGGAAGAGCGCGAGGAAGAGTCCATGAAGACGGAACTGTTGATTTTCTTGGACCTTTCTTTAGGTTGATTACCCGAATTTTGCTAACTTTGCCAAATGTCGGTGACCACTTCAATCTGTCACCCTCTACTCTTATTGATGCAGAAACCCTATGAAAGTAAATTTGACCACCTTTGAGGAGCTTCATCGCCCTATGTACGTGCTTGAGGAGCGACTGTTGCGTCGTAATCTGGAATTGATTCGGAGCGTCGCCCACGACAGCGGTGCCGAAATCATACTGGCTTTCAAGGCCTACGTCTTGTGGAAAACCTTTCCGCTGATACGCCAGTACGTGGGAGCCGCCACAGCCAGCTCGCTCTATGAGGCAAGGCTTGCAGCCGAGGAGTTCGGCAGCAAGGCTCACACCTTCTCGCCCGCTTACACTTCCTGGGAAATGCCCGACATTGCCCGTTGCTCCAGTCATCTCACCTTCAACTCTCTCTCGCAGTATGCCCGTCTGCATGAGATGGCCCGAGAGGCTAATCCCTCAGTGAGCTTTGGCCTCCGTGTGAATCCGGAATACAGTGAGGTGGGTACCGACCTGTATAATCCCTGCGCTCCGGGCACCCGCTTCGGCATCCTCGATGCCGACCTTCCCGCTCAGCTGCCCGCCGATATCGAGGGCTTCCACTGTCATTGTCATTGCGAGAGCGGAGCCGATGTCTTTCAGCGCACCCTTACTCACATAGAAGCCAAATTCTCGCCTTGGTTCAAGCAACTCAAGTGGATTAACTTTGGCGGAGGCCATCTGATGACGCGCCGCGACTACGACGTTGCGCTCCTTATACATATTATAAAAGACTTCCGTAGTCGCTATCCCTGGCTGCATGTTGTGCTGGAACCCGGAAGCGCTTTCGGTTGGCAGACGGGACCGCTGGTCTCCCAAGTGGTGGATGTTGTGGAGAACCATGGCATCCGAACGGCTATCCTTGACGTGAGCTTCACCTGCCACATGCCCGACTGCCTGGAGATGCCTTATCAACCCGCGGTACGATTTGCCAAAGCCGTCGGCAGCGAGTCCTTAGATGCCCCATATGTCTATCGGTTAGGAGGCAATAGTTGTCTGAGCGGTGATTTTATGGGCTATTGGCAGTTCGGCCATGAACTGCAGGTGGGCGAGAACGTTATCTTTGAAGATATGCTCCACTACACCACGGTGAAGACCACCATGTTCAATGGTATCTCGCATCCATCCATAGCTTTAGCGCATGCCGACGGTGAACTTGAGGTGCTCCGGGAGTATAGTTATAACGACTATAAAAGCCGGATGGATTAGACGTGAAACTATTTTTTTTGAAAAAAAGTGCCTTAAAGCTTGTGGGGACAAAAAAAAAGCCTTACCTTTGCAACCGCATTTAGGGAAATGCTCCTGAACAAAAGGAATTGCGGCAATAGCTCAGTTGGTAGAGCGCGACCTTGCCAAGGTCGAGGTCGCGGGTCCGAGTCCCGTTTGCCGCTCCTCTTCTTGATGTGACGGAAGATTATATTTTTAATCTGAATGCCCAGGTGGCGGAATTGGTAGACGCGCACGTTTCAGGTGCGTGTGTTTCACGACGTGCAGGTTCGAGTCCTGTTCTGGGCACTCCATTTGGTTTGAAATGGTTATAGTGATGGAGAGGTGGCGGAATTGGTAGACGCGCTACTTTGAGGGGGTAGTGACAATTGTGTCGTGGGAGTTCGAGTCTCCTCCTCTTCACATTATAATAGCTTTCACAAGTGATAATGCGGCAATAGCTCAGTTGGTAGAGCGCGACCTTGCCAAGGTCGAGGTCGCGGGTCCGAGTCCCGTTTGCCGCTCTTTTTTATTAGAGAAACATAGCTTCAACCTATGAATTTATATTTGAGATATTTTGATAAAGAGACATTAGTATATAATGTAGAAGAAGCAATCGACTTTCTGAAATCCATACCTGAGATAGAAATGACTCCGGAGCTTGAGGCCGATATCCGCGACTATGCATCCAGTAATGTTTTCTATCCTAAGCGTTACAAGATACGTCCCCGCGTGTACTTTATTATCATCAAGACAACGGCAAGCTCAATGGCCGATTTCAAGGACAAGAAAGCCTTGCATCCGGCTCCCGAACCTGCTGCGGGCAGGCGTGACCTGACGGCAAACGTCATGACGCGTCTCACTGAGAGGCGTGACGGCTGGTATGAAGGCGCGCTTGACTTCAAGCGGGTGGTGATGATACCCGGTACTGGTAAACACGAATATCGCGATACGCATTTCGTGGCGCGCTGCAAAGCTGCTTCCGGACAGGATTGCTATAATCGCATTGTGGAGCATCTGAAGGAAAGAGTGGACAACCGGAGTCAGTTCCCAAGTGCCAAGGGGAAGAATTTCCATTTCAAGTATCTTGGCATGTGGAAGTGATTGCAGGCTAAAGATTGGGTGGTATGAACAAGGTAATGTTGATAGGGAATGTCGGTAAGGAGCCCGAGGTGCGCTACTATGAACCTGACCAGGCTGTGGCCTCGGTGAGGCTTGCCACAACGGAGCGGGGATATACGTTGCAGAACGGAACGAAGGTGCCCGACCATACCGACTGGCATAATCTGGTGTTCTATCGCAAGCTGGCCAAAATTGTGGAGCAGTATGTGCATGTGGGCGACCGACTCTATGTGGAGGGGCGCATCCGCTATCGGAGCTACGATGACCAGCGGGGCGTGCGCCGCTACGTTACTGAGATCTTGGTAGAAAACATGGAGATGCTCTCCGTCAAGGCCAAGCCTGCCGATGCGCCACAGAGTCCCGTTGCGGGTCAGGCTCCCACAGCTCCGTCGGCATCTGGCAATGACCTGCCTTTCTGAATGACGCCGTTAATCGCTGAAGTATAAGATAGATTCCACTTTGATTCCTCTGTCCATAGATATCTCTCATTTGGTTACTGTGCATCCTGCTACCTTCGGTGTATGGGTCGCAGTGGTGCTCACATTGACACTGTTGGTAATGTCGGCTTTTGCGAGTGGTTCCGAGATTGCCTTTTTCAGTCTCTCGCCCCAAGATCTCGACAAGCTCGATCCCGACAAGCGCTCCTGCGATGCCAGCATACAGATGCTGCGCAGTGACTCAGAGCGCACGTTGGCCACCATTCTCATTACGAACAACCTGGTCAACGTCACGATTATCATGCTGTGCAACTATATCTTTGGTCAGCTGATAGAGTTTCGGCAACCGTGGGTGCAGTTCCTCTGCATCACGGTGCTGCTCACTTTTGTCCTTCTGCTCTTCGGTGAGATTATGCCAAAGGTCTACAGCCGGCAGAATCCGCTGGCCTTTTGCCGCAGAGTCACCCCTGGTGTGCTCTTCCTCCGCAAGCTTTTCTGGCCGCTTGAATGGGTGCTCATCAAGAGTGGAGTAGTGGCAGAGAAGGTGGTGAAGAAAGAGAAACGGCAGCTCAGTGTCGATGACCTGGAGCAAGCTCTCGAGCTCACCGATAAGGATGACATCAAGGACGAGCAGAGCATGTTGCGCGGCATCATTCGCTTTGGCGACGAAACAGCCAAAGAAGTGATGACATCGAGACAGGACATCGTTGACATTGATATCCAATCCAATTTCAAGCAGGTGCTGGACTCCATAGTGGAGAACAATTACAGCCGCATCCCCGTGTTTCAAGATAATGAGGATAATATTCGGGGGATACTCTATATCAAGGACTTGCTGCCCTATCTCGACAAGCCGGAGAACTTCCGCTGGCAGAGTCTCATCCGTCCGCCCTATTTCGTCCCGGAGACTAAGAAGATTGACGACCTCTTGAGGGAGTTCCAGGAAAACAAGGTGCATATTGCCATTGTGGTTGATGAATTTGGTGGCACGAGCGGACTTGTCACGCTGGAAGACATCCTTGAAGAGATTGTTGGCGAAATTAATGATGAGTACGACGAGGAGGAGAATACCTACACCAAGCTCAACTATAACACTTACCTCTTTGAGGGCAAGACGCTGTTGAGCGATTTCTGCAAGATACTTAATGTAGATTCCGATGAATTCGATGATGTCGTGGGTGATGCCGACTCTTTGGCCGGTTTGCTCCTTGAAATCAAGGGCGACTTCCTCAGTCTGCATGAGCGAATCGATTATAAGAATTACACCTTCGAGGTAATGGGCATCGAAGAGCGCCGCATCAGCAGGGTGAAGGTTATCGTCCACGATAAAAAGCTTCTTCAGTAAACGCCATGAGTCTTATCAGCATCCATTCTGTTGATGCCTCCACTGTGCTCGGTTGCTGGAAGATAGAGGAGAATCCTGACAACTTGCTTGCTGAATGGCCCCATCTGCGCCCTATCGTTGAGAAGATCCACAGCAGAGAGCGGATGAGCGAGAAGCTCTGTGCCTATTGTCTGCTGTATGCTATGACGGGGCGCAATGACTTCATCATTTCTCATAACAGCGACGGAAAGCCCTTGCTTGATGGATGGCACGTCAGCATTACCGATACGCGGGGCTTTGTGGCGGTCATCCTGTCGAAAAAGCACGAAGTGGGGATTGACATTGAATATATGAGCAGCAGAGTGCAGCGCATTGCCAGCCGTTTCATCCGTCCCGATGAGCAGAGTGACTCTTTGGTGAAGATGCTCTTGAATTGGAGTGCTAAGGAGACTGCCTTTAAATATTTTTCTGCCGATAAGCTTCTGTATTTCGAGATGAGGCTCCGTCCGTTCCAGCCGCTTGAGGAGGGCATCTTGGAAGTGGAGCATCTGCGGAAGCCAGGAACGGTGATTCGGGTGGGCTATAGGGTCTGTCCCGAGTATGTGCTCACTTGGTCGGTTGATTGAATATTCTGCTGAAGGCCGGCTGACCGCTGGACTTTATCTTCTGTAAACTTAGAGTGGGCTGTCTGTGCTTTTGAAGTAGCTATGCACACGATGAGGTATAGATGTATAAATAAAGAAAGACCGGAACTTCTGCTAATGCCCCGGAGGCATTGCGGAAATTCCGGTCTGCATATTATCAGGCGAAGCCCGAAGACTTCAGCTTATTTCCCTTCGATGGCTGCTACTCCGGGGAGTACTTTTCCTTCGATGGCTTCCAGCATGGCGCCACCGCCAGTGGACACGTAGCTCACCTTGTCGGCCAATCCGAACTTGTTGATGGCAGCCACAGAGTCGCCGCCACCTACCAGCGAGTAAGCACCGTTCTTCTGCGTGGCCTCAGCCACAGCCTTGGCAATCTCGCCTGTTCCGTGAGCGAAGTTGGGAAGCTCAAACACGCCGACAGGACCGTTCCAGAGGATGGTCTTTGATGCCATGATAATCTTCTTCCAGTTCTCCAGGCTCTGCTCGGAAGCGTCCATGCCCTCCCAGTCGTCAGGAATCTGATCGATGGGGAATACCTTGCGGGGAGTGTCGTTGTTGAACTCCTGGCCGCAGACTGTAGCTACAGAGAGGCTCAGGTTGACGCCTTTCTCCTTGGCTGCCTTAATCACGTTGAGAGCTTCGGGGATGAGGTCGTCCTCGTGGAGCGACTTGCCAATGTGGCCACCCTTGGCTTTGATAAAGGTGTAGCCCATGCCGCCACCGATGATTAGGTTATCAACTTTGTCAAGCAGGTTCTTGATGACACCCAGCTTGGAGCTCACCTTCGAGCCGCCGATGATGGCCGTAAAGGGATGCTGAGCATTCTTCATCACGTTGTTGATGGCGGTCACCTCTTTCTCCATGAGGAAGCCGAGCATCTTGTGGTTGGCGTCGAAGTAGTCGGCAATCACGGCTGTAGAAGCGTGCTTGCGGTGAGCGGTGCCAAAAGCATCATTGACATAGACATCTGCATAGGAGGCCAGCTTCTGGGCGAATTTCTTTTGACGCTCCTTCATCTCAGCCTTAGCTGCATCGTATTCCGGAGTACCCTTCTCCACACCGACAGGCTTGCCTTCCTCTTCAGGATAGAAGCGAAGGTTCTCCAGCAGAAGAGCCTCTCCCGGCTTCAGAGCGGCAGCCTCAGCGTCAGCATTGCCGGCGTCTTTGGCAAACTTTACGTCGACCCCAAGAGCCTTGCTCACATTGCCTACGATTTGTGAGAGCGAGAGCTCCGGCTTCACCTTGCCTTTGGGCTTGCCCATGTGGCTCATCATAATCAGTGCGCCACCGTCGGCAAGCACTTTCTTCAATGTGGGGAGAGCGCCACGAATACGGGTGTCGTCGGTGACTTGTCCGTTCTCATCCAAAGGTACGTTGAAATCAACGCGTACAATTGCCTTGTGTCCGGCAAAGTTGAATTGTTCGATAGTCATATTAATATGGATTAATTAATTGATGAATAGTCCAATGAGTGACACTGCAAAGTTACTAAAAAGGAAGGAAATAAGTCGGTAGAAGACCGATTATTTTGAGTGAATTCTCAATCTTCATACTCTGTGGCGTCAATGATTCCTGCTTCACGCAGGGCTTCGCGTCGTTCCCTGCAGGTGGCACACCGGCCGCAGTGCACTTCCCCTCCGTTATAACAGCTCCAGGTTTCGGCATAGTTGATGCCCAGGCGCTTCCCATGGCGTGCTATTTCGGCTTTGCTGATGTTGGTGTAGGGAGCCAGTAGCGTGACCTTTGCGAAGGTGCCGGCGCTGAGGGCCTCCGACATCCGCTCAACAAATTCTGGCCTGCAGTCAGGGTAGATAGCGTGGTCGCCACTGTGATTGGCCATCATCACATGTTTCAGCCCATGGCTTTCAGCGATTCCGCCTGCTATTGCCAGCATGATGCCGTTGCGGAATGGCACGACGGTCGACTTCAAATTCTCTTCGGCATAGTCGGCCTCGGGAATAGCGGCCCCACCGGTGAGCAGCGATGACTTGAAGTATTGCGGCATGAAGGCGAGAGGAATCGTGATGTGCGGGATGCCAAGCCGCTGGCAGTGAAGCTCGGCAAATGGGAGCTCCCGAGCATTGTGCTTGCTGCCGTAGTCGAACGAAATGCCAAGGGCGATGCGGTCCTTGTATTCATACAGTAGGGTGATGGAGTCCATGCCTCCGCTGACAATGATAATTGAATCTTTCATCTTATGCTATTGTATTGTTCATCCGAAGAGAGCCCGGAGTGCCTCCTCAACCTTCCTGACGGGATGAACATTGATTGGATATTTATGGGGATTGAATCCTTTGAGGTTGTAGGCGGGTAGTATGATATCGCTGAATCCAAGCTTGGCAGCTTCGGCCACGCGTTGCGCGATGCGGTCCACAGGTCGCACCTCGCCGCTTAGGCCCACCTCGCCGCACATACACCACCCTGGTTCTATTGGCGTGTCGACATTGCTGGAGAGCACGGCAGCAATCACGCTTAGGTCCATGGCCATGTCGGTGACGCGCAGCCCCCCGGCAATATTCAGGAATACGTCTTTCTGCAGAAGCTTGAAGCCCACTCGGCGTTCCAGTACGGCCAGCAGCATGTTGAGCCGTCGCTGGTCGAAGCCCGTTGCTGAACGTTGTGGCGTGCCATAGGCGGCACTGGCCACGAGCGCCTGAGTCTCGACGAGGAAGGGGCGCACTCCCTCTATGGCGCTTGATATGGCAACCCCCGACAGTCCTGCGTGTTCATCGGTGAGCAGTAGCTCTGAGGGGTTGCTCACCTGGCGAAGGCCTCCTTGCATCATCTCGTAGATGCCCAGTTCGGAGGTCGACCCGAAGCGGTTCTTCATGGATCGCAGTATGCGGTACATGTAATGCTGGTCGCCCTCGAATTGTATCACCGTGTCGACGATGTGCTCCAATATCTTCGGTCCGGCCAGTGTGCCTTCTTTGTTTATATGTCCTATCAGCAATACGGGAACTCCGCTGGTTTTTGCGAATCGGAGTAGTGATGATGCGCATTCCCTGACTTGGGCGATGCTGCCCGGGGAGCTTTCTACGGCATCCGTAGCAATGGTCTGAATGGAGTCGATAACCACGATATCGGGCTTCAGTTCCTGTATGGCACTGAAGATTTTCTCCAAGGAGGTCTCACACAAAACCGATATGTTGCTCAGCCCGTCGGTCTCTGCTGCACTGTCGTCGACTAATCCCTTCGACAGTCGGTCGGCTCTGAGCTTTATCTGGTGAGCGCTTTCCTCTCCACTCACGTAGAGTACTTGTTTCTCGGGCATGTGCAGAATCGTCTGCAGGGTGAGTGTGCTCTTGCCTATTCCCGGTTCGCCTCCGAGTAGCGTTATACTTCCGGGCACGAGCCCACCTCCGAGCACCCTGTTGAGTTCTGTGTCGTGCATGTCGATTCGAGGCTCATCCTTTGCCGAGATACTCTTCAAGTTGACAGGGTGGTTATGCGGGGAGCTGTTGCCTCCAAACATGGAGGCGGCCCCACCGTGGCGGAGAGTCATAGCGGCATTGTGGGCTGCATTGGTGCCGGTGTCCGCTGCAATGTGCAGTTCCTTGAAGGTGTTCCATTGTCCGCAGTTGGGGCACTTGCCAATCCATCTCGATGATTCCTGCCCACAGTTGCTGCACACGTAAACAATCTTGTCTTTAGCCATTCTGACGCTTGCTGATAAGTTTGATTCGTATGCCCACAAAGATACGAATTCTTTTCATGGTTACAAAATAAATTGCTACTTTTGCAAGGTATATGAGGAAGTTTTTGATTTACTTTGTCTTGGTATTCTTGCTCGCATCCTGTGGCTCTTCCACTGAGGAGCGGAGACGTCTGTCTCGTCAGGAGGCAGCACGTGTGAAGCGTGCCGACTCGCTTGCTCTTAAAGTGGCGGTTCTGCCCACGCTCGACTGTATGCCGCTCTTTGTGGCTCAGGAAACGAATCTTTTCGATACCTTAGGCGTGAACGTGAGGCTGAAGCGCTTCAATGCGCAGATGGATTGCGACACGGCCTTGGTAGGAGGCAGCGTTGAGGGGAGTGTGAGCGACTTGTTCCGCACGGAGCGGTTGCGACGTAAGGGAATCAGGTTGGACTATCTTACTTCTACCAATGCCTACTGGCTTCTTGTCACCAATAAGAAGGCGCGCTTGAAGCGAGTCAGTCAGTTGGGCGACAAGATGATTGCCATGACTCGCTATTCCGTTACCGACTATCTTTCCGACGTGGCCCTAAAGGGGGTGAAGACCACAGCCAATGTTTATCGCGTACAAATCAATGATGTGCGGGTGAGACTACGCATGCTGCTTAACAACGAGATGGATGCCCTATGGCTTACAGAGCCGCAGGCTACGGTGGCTCTTGCCCATGGTAATCACGTGATTGCCGACAGCCGCAAGATGGGAGTCCATGCAGGTGTGATAGCCTTCCGCTCCGACCTTACAGCCGATGCTTACCGTAGGCGCCAACTGGCACTGTTCACTAAGGCCTACAATCAGGCCTGCGACTCGCTGAACGAACGTGGCTTGGCTCACTACCGCAGGATTCTGGAGAACTACTGTTATCTCGACAAGTCAATGGCGGCTCGTCTGCCCAAGCTCCATTATAATCATGTGGCCCAGCCTGGAGTGAGTGATGTAGGCATGGCCCGGGGCCAATATTAACCTTCTTAGTATTCTCAATGATGCAGTCTAATAACGAATCCCTTAATCGTGCATGGGAGAGTCTTTTCAAATACGATAATCTGGGTCAGGCTCTTCACCAACTTGCAGAAGTGGCCAGTCAGCATCCGACACTATTAGCTCGTCCTGAATATGTGCATATCAGAGAGGACTATCAGCTCATGAGGAAATACATGCTTCGGGGCTACCGCGATGAGCAACGCACTGAGGTCTACCTGCAACTCTGCGACCGTCTGATGGCCCTTGTCCACGATATCGTATTGGAATGGAATACGCAGGATGTGCACCATGCCTGGGGGGCTGCCCGGGTGCGCTGTGCGGGCATCAATATGGCTCACGACATTGTGCGTGAGAATCTTGAGCGCTTTGTGCAGAACCAGGCTATGCTCTCGCTTGAGCCCGAGGAAGTGGCAAGCAAGAAATCGCATGCCCTCTACAGTGCTCATGCCGACTACATCGAGCGTCTGTTCTCGGCCATCCTGGTCTCGAAGATGTGGAATGAGGATGATGCTCTCTTCTACACCTCACTTCTGCTCTCTCCGACAGTTGATGTCAATGATGCCCAGATTCTCATCACGGCAGTCATGCTGGCAGCATCGCAATACTATGATGGCAACAAGTTGCTCACCCTGATGCGCGTCTACAGAGGAGCCACCGAGGAGCGTATACGTCAGCGAGCTCTCGTGGGTTGGGCGTTCGCTCTTCCTGCAGAGCAGCATCGTATGCCGAAGCTGCTTGCTGACGAATTCTCAAAGGTGATGGCGGATGAGCGTACTGAGGCCGAGATGGTGGAACTTCAGGAGCAGCTGGTGCTCTGTATGAATGCAAGAGAGGATCAGGAGCGTATGGAACGCGAAATCCTGCCTGGGCTATTGAGAAACAGCAACCTGAGGATGACACGATTCGGACTGGAGGAGAAAGAAGATGACGAGATGGAGGACATCTTGAATCCCGATGCTGCCGATAAGCGTATCGAGCAGATAGAGAAGAGCATGCAGCGCATGATGGACATGCAGAAGAAAGGGGCTGACCTCTATTATGGCAGTTTCTCAACCATGAAGAGATATCCCTTCTTCAATCATACAGTCAACTGGTTTACTCCTTTTTATATAGAGCATCCCGACTTGCAACCATGTATTTCAAGGATAGGAGGCAGGGATGTCGTGGCCAGAATCACTGACAATGGACCCTTATGTGACTCCGATAAGTATTCCTTCATCTTTAGCTTGTCGAACATTATAGACCAGTTCTCGCTCAACCTGCGTGAACTGCTCAAAGATAGAGGTAGCGCACCCAATATGCTGAGTAACGAGGAGATGAACACTCCTACTTTCCTACGACGGGCTTATCTGCAGGATCTCTATCGCTTTTACTTCGTCAGCCCTTTCCGTGTTGAGTTCAAAAACCCTTTCGTTATCACGGCAAAGGATAAGCCGTGGCTCACCGTGACCAAACCGTGCTCCAAGTTCCATCGAAAGTCGCTGCTTCATTTGGCTGTCTTCTTCATGCAGCGCAAGCGCTATGAGCATGCGAAATGGTTGCTTGAGCGCATAGACCACTCGCATGACGACGCTGAGGTCTGTTTGGTGAAGGCAAGCAACAGCATGAAGTTGAATGATTATAATGCTGTGGTGAATGTTTTGGAACGCATCCCCAATGAGCAGCGCAGCCCGAAAGTTTGGCGCCTGCTGGCCCATGCTCAGTTTCATTTAGCCAACTATGCTGCCGCCGAGAGAGCCTTCCAGCAAGTGGCCCGGTTGGGCGACGGCTCGGTGAAGTTGCAGCAGAGCATAGCCGTGTGCAAGATAAAGCAGGGTGACTGCGAAGGCGGACTGACCCTGCTGCAGAGGCTCAGCTTTGAGGATTCCGAGAACGAGAATGTCAAACGCACAATGGCCTGGGCTTATCTCATGCTTGGTCAGCCCGACAAGGCCGACGCCGTTTACGACTACCTCATTGCCTCGCCCAGGCGAGTGCCCGGCGACTGTCTTAACGCGGGCTATGCCAAGTGGGCACTGGGCCAGGTGGATGAAGCTGTGATTCTTTTTCAGCAATATCTTCAGAATGCCGCTGGTAAGGACAAGACGGTGATAAGCCGTGACTTCGATGCCGACAGCCAGCTGCTGGATGCCAACCATATCTCGAAGGTGGACAGAATGATTATGGACGACTTAGTAAACCAACTTAATAAACTATGAGACTATTTTTGCTTTCCTTGCTCTTCGCGATGCAGGCAGTCTTTGCGAGCGCACAGAAGACACCGTCGGCCGGTGCTGACAAGGTGCTGACCGACATTGCTTATTCCACCAAATCCGACAGTTATTCACGTGAGCGCTTGAAACTCGACATCTATTATCCCACCGGCAAGCACGACTGTCCTGTCGTGGTGTGGTTTCATGGCGGTGGACTCACTGGGGGCAGCAAACAACTGCCCGATGAGCTAAAGCATCTGGGTATTGTGGTCGTTGGGGTGAACTACCGTCTGCTGCCCAAAGTGACGGTCGACAAGTGCCTTGATGACTGTGCGGAGGCCGTGGCGTGGGTGAAGCAGCACATCGGGGCCTATAATGGCTCGCCCTCCAAGCTTGTGGTATCAGGACATTCGGCCGGGGGGTATATCACGCTGATGCTTTGCCTGAACAAGAAACTGCTGGCGGCTCACGGTGTGGATGCCGATTCGGTGGCCCTCTATGCTCCATTCTCACCACAGGTTATCAGTCATTTTTCCTATCGCAAGATGCAGGGCATTGACGCTCTCATGCCCACCATCGATGAGTGGGCGCCACTGCACTGGTGCCGGCGTGGCTGCCCCACGATAGTGGATGTCACTGGCGACCGGGAGCTGGAGCTCTATGGACGCTACGAGGAGAATGCCTACTTCGTGAGGATGATGAAGCTACATGGACAGAGCGATATCAAGCTTTATGAGATTGGTGGCTACGACCATGGCTCAATGGCCCGTCCGGCCTTTCACATACTGCTGGAGACCATGAAGGCTAAAGGCCTTGTGCATTAGTTTCTGAAAGGCAGCTGCTACAACAGCAAACGGCGGAATCCGCTTCCTTTATTGGAGTCGCGGGTTCCGCCGTTTATAATGCCCGTAGTCTTATAGTCTTGCGATGCTTAGCCGAGGTATTTCATCAGAATCTTGGCATTGCCGCTGTCGCGGAGCTTGGCGATGCTCTTTTCCCGAATCTGGCGCACACGTTCGCGGGTGAGTCCGAGCTGGTCGCCTATCTCCTCCAGGCCCTTCTCGGGGCCTCCGATGCCGAAGCATTCCTTAATGATAATGATTTCCCTATCCTTGAGCACCTTCTGCAGCACCGCATCGAGCTCCATGGCCATCGACTCGTGGTCCACCTGGCGGTCGGTACGGCTGTCGTCGCCACTGGGCATCACGTCGAGCATGGTGTTGTCCTCGCCTTCCTGGAAAGGGGCGTCGATGCTCACGTGGTGGCCGTCGGCCATCATGCTCTGTCCAATCTTGTCTTCCTCGATATTGGTGGCTTCCGATATCTCGGCTATTGACGGACGCCGTTGGTTCTCCTGCTCGAACTTGTTAATTTCGTGGTTTATCTTGTTGAGCGATCCTACCTGATTGAGCGGCAGCCTCACGATGCGGCTCTGCTCGGCAATGGCCTGGAGGATGCTTTGGCGAATCCACCACACGGCATAGGAGATGAACTTGAAGCCTCGCGTCTCGTCGAACTTTTGGGCAGCCTTAATCAGACCTATGTTGCCTTCGTCAATAAGGTCGGTGAGGGTCAGCCCTTGGTGCTGGTACTGCTTGGCTACAGAGACCACAAACCTCAAGTTGGCAGTCACAAGCTTGTCCTTGGCGCGCTCCCCTTCGGGACCGCCCTTCTTGATTTTCTGGGCGAGCTCTATCTCCTCTTCGATGGAGATGAGTGGTGCACGGCCAATTTCTACAAGATATTTGTCAAGAGCCTCGCTTGAACGGTTGGTAATACTCTTCTGAATCTTTAATTGTCTCATTCCTTTTACCCTAAATTTCTTCCTGAAAGATGATACTCAATCAATTCCTGAATTTATAACTTCGAAAACCTTGCAAAGGTAAGGCTTTTTTGTCAATATCGTTGTCAGGAAAGGAGAAAAGTTTTGGTAAATAACGTTAAATACGGGGGCTGTTGAGTTCTGTGCCCTGAAAAGATGGAGCAGACGGGCCCGCAAGAGAGAAAGGCGCCCTGTGAGTCAGCCTCCGATGGTGGCCTGAAGCAGATGGTTGAGCCAGGGGAAGGCTGTGCGGAACCAGCGGAATTTTGTCACAGGCTTACCGCCGAATCCAAGGATGAAATTGCGGTAGGCATCATGGCTGATGGGCATACCGGCATCGAGGAAGTACATGTGGCCGTAGTTGTGACGGTAGGCATACAGCAGGGCGGTCCAAATGGCGAGTGCATTCGACTGGTGCTGCGACCGGGCCCCTTTGCGTGAGGCGAGGTACCAGAGGAAGGCCTTGCCATCGGAGAAGGCGCAGGCGCAACCACCGCAGAGCTTCCCTTTGCGGGTGGTGATGAAGAACTTCACATGAGGATCGTCCTTGAGCAGCTGGAAGTGCTTCTCCTTGGGGATAAAGCGTCGGCTGTTGAGCCGGAAGTGCTTGCGAAGGATGTGGCAGAACTCGCTGATTTCAGTACTGTCGGTCGATGCGTGGCAGCTGAAGCCGCGCTGCCGGGCCTTGCCCAGGGTGCGCTGCATCTTGGGCAGCAAGCGCTCCTCGGGCGAGAGGCTGTGCAGAGAGTTGTGCACCTCCTGCCAACTCACTGGAAAATAGCCGAGCTGACGGAAGTAACGGTAGCCGAACATCTTGGTGCTGAGGTCGCTGAACTCGATATAGAAGCAGAGGCGTCGTCGGAGCTTGCGCGTCAAGGCATTGAGCATGATGGCGAAGAGCTGCTCATGGTCTATGTCGTCCTCGCGCTCGGCATCCTCGTCGTAGTCGCCCTCACCGTAGATGCGGCCCTGTGTGAAGATGTAGGGTGGAAGCAGAGAACCGCGAGTGCGCACTAATGCCAGCAGATGGGCTACCACGCGGCCGCCCTGATCCTCGCAGACCACCATGAATGGGGTGTGCCCGGGACTCTGTTCGGCTATGCGAAAAAGCCCCGGACTGTGGAAGAAGTCATTGTCCGGCATCGCTGGCAGTTCCCTGCTTCTTGATATTATCCTTACCGTAATGCCATTCATAGCGCAAAAATAGTAATTTTATTCTATTTGCTGTGTGCTGCCTGCCGATTTTTTAGCTTGGAGTCAGAAAAAAAGCCTCTCCTTCACTGCTGAATTTCGACAAAAGGCTTCTTGATGACTGACGAGGAAGATTGCGGTGAGGGAATGCGGAGCTGGGGCATGGGACGTTGTAACGTGCTTGAAGGGATGGGTTGGGAAGATGGAGAGGCTGAACTTCTTGCATTATCTGCCGGCGGTGGAAGCCGGTAATGCCGTGCTCCGGTGGGGGCGAGACGAGACGGGGCGCCCCTGGAGAAATAAATCGGCTGCATTTCTTTGTGGGTTCGTGGTAAAGTGCTAATTTTACCGCATCAAAGACAGATGGATATGACATTCAGCAGTGATATGGAGTTTGTTCTCCGCATTTTTGTGGCCGCCCTCCTGGGCAGCGCTATCGGACTGGAGCGTGAGTATCGTGCCAAGGAAGCCGGCTTTCGCACTCATTTCTTAGTGGGCTTGGGCTCGGCGCTCTTCATGGTGATTTCTCAGTTCGGTTTTGGTGAGGCACTGTCAGAGGCTGCCCACGCCTCGTTCGACCCCAGCCGAATTGCATCGCAAGTGGTCACGGGCATCGGCTTTATCGGTGCGGGCACCATCATCTTCCAGAAGCACGTTGTGCGTGGACTCACCACGGCGGCTGGACTGTGGGTGACCTCGGCCATCGGACTGACAGCCGGAGCCGGACTCTATCTGCTGGCTGCTGCCGCCACCTTGCTCGTACTGCTCTGTCTGGAGGCAATGAACGTACTGGTGAGGCGTTTTGGCACGCGCCAGATCGTGGTAACCTTTTCTTCGCCGACGCGTGCCACGGTGCGCAAAGTGCTGGACAGCTTGCAGGATGCCGACGTGGAAATCGACTCTTACAATATGAAGCCGCAGGAGGACGGAAACGGAAAGGAATTCTCGGTGACCATGGAGCTCAAGATTCGAAGGGCTGACTATCAGCGCCATGTGATGAACTTCATGCGGGAATTCAGCGGCGTGAGCGTGGAGAGTATAGAATAGAGGCGCATTGGGTGTTTCCCCGTGGGGTGGTTAATCGCTGCCGACGCACAGTGTGCTCACGGAGCACGTGCTATTACTGGCTTCTCTCAAGGTGGCCATGAAGTTCTTTGACTGGCTTCTCTCAAGGTGGCCATGATGTTCTTTGTCTCAGGAAGACTTTAATGCTGGTAAAACGATGGAGGTGAATGGAGTATGCATATGATATGCCCCTGTAAGCCCTTGGCGCGCTGTAGAAAAGGTGGATTACTCCATCCCCGGTCTGCACCCCTGTTGTTGCGAAACCGTCTTATGCTATAGGCCGACCTCTCCGGGTTAGAGGGCTGTCTGCTGCCTCACGATAGACTCCTTCGGGTGACGGCGTATGGTCAGCAGCAGGGAGGGTGTTGAGGGGCAATCCTCTGGTTTTTGAGGGGCTGAGGTGGCATTCTTGAGGGGTAAAAGCCGGGGGGTCGATATGGTAATCCTATAGTTACTATGTTTGCAAACGCTAACGCAAAGTAAGACCATTGGATATTCGCTCTCGGGGGCTGCGAGCCCCCTGCCGCGAGGCACCCCCTCGGTGTTTTTCATGGTTTTTA
>Ga0256406_1002108_pt1 | contig 29423 bp, 27 predicted proteins | sample RumenRJG_03DNA_FD_185986 | JGI IMG/M metagenome (GOLD analysis project Ga0256406, IMG submission 185986) | Bovine rumen microbial communities from Lethbridge, Alberta, Canada - RJG_03 | ecosystem: Host-associated > Mammals > Digestive system > Stomach > Rumen | place: Canada: Alberta | collected... | reverse complement strand
TTGACTTTGTCTTTGATCTTCTTCATCTGGATCACCTCCAGATGAATGCATTAGTTCGGAAGAAACATGAAATCAATGGGACATTTTCATTTGATCACGTGTGGGACATTTTCATTTAACTATGACACAAAAAGCCAAAAAAACCAAAACGCACAAAAAGAGAAGCATAAAAACAAAAAAAGTCCAAATTTTTCGACAAAACATAGAAAATGATAGCAAATTTTCCAAAATATGCCTTTAGCACGTTCGCACCAAAACAGCTGAAAAAGACTTTATTTAAGCCTTTTTTGCAAAATAAAAATTCCTAAGCAATAACTCAGGAATCTTTAGGCTGGGATAGAGAGATTCGAACTCCCGAAATGACTGGTTCAGAGCCAGTTGCCTTACCGCTTGGCTATATCCCAACAGCAGATATTATTGTACCATCAGTTTTCGAAAATGCAATGCTGTATTTTACATTCTCACAAAAATCTAGGCAGACCGTCACTGATACATAAAGAAAGGAAGATACTGCATACAAGCATCTTCCCCAGTTTCATCATTGCAGAAATCATTCTCTGTCATTTATAGTTTCTTTTTTTCTTTGTCTTCCTATGCGGGTTAAGTTTCTGTGCTGCCCAGAGATCATAGGAAATGATCCCTTCTGACTGCCATAAGAACGATGATTCATCATATATGGTGATCAGTTCTGATATAGTGTCAGGTTCATATCCCCACGACATTTCATCCGTACGGAAATCATCAAGCTTCTGGTCTGTGATTGCTTTGAAGAAGCGGCGGGTATCTTTGTTTCTGTGCTGCAGTTCTCTCAGTGTTTCTTCCGCTTTGACAAAATTGCCAAGGCGGAAATACAGAGCTGACAGTGCTAACAGCATCCCGCTGTCGGGACCATACTCACTGAATTTTTCAATCAGTTCTTCTGCCGGTTTTTGATCCAATGTTGTGGCATACAGACTCATCAGAGCCAGACGTACACCGGTATTGTCATTGTTATTGAGCCTGATGATCTCTTCACCGGTTGCCTCTGCCAGCTTATACATACCGCAGGAGATTTCCAGCTCCATCCGCATATTCAAAGCACGGATATAAGGACGTGTTTCCAGAACCATCCAGAACTCACCTGCATCCTTGTCCAGATAGCCATGCTGTTTCATCAGCTTTTCGCCATGATCACAGACTTTACGCATGGCAAGAAGATTATCGAGAACATGTTCGTAATCTGTATTAAATGCAATCATTGTTTCGGCATCCAGATTGTCCGGATCCAGTGAAAGCGCATTGCGCGCATACCGGATCGCATCATCTTTATCATCCGTCTCTTCCGCAAGCTCCATCCAGTCATCACTTGTTTGGGCTGTATCTTCATTCAAGCCTGGCTGATCGTGAATGGATGCGTTGTAATTCATGATGAACTGATCTGCCATGCGCCTGAAATCCTCATCCGTTTCAGCACCGCCGTTTTTCTCAATATACCCGAAGAGTTCTTTCATGATCTTTTCTGTGTCTCTGCTCATAGATATCCTTTCCGGCATTGATATGCCTCTTAATTATGATATGCATTTTGGAAATTACATAATGAATCCAACGCTGTACTGATATCAGGATTCTAACAAGTTTGTCAGGAACACGCAAGCTGCGCAGTGTCTTTGTGATTGTATCTATGCCTGTTTGCGGTAAAATACGTGTTGGTAAAGGAGTATAAAAATGACAGTTAGAACGAGATTTGCGCCGTCCCCTACCGGGTACATGCACATTGGCAACCTGCGGACTGCGCTTTATGCATATCTTGTTGCTCGCAAGGATCCGAATGGTGTCTTCATTCTGCGCATTGAGGATACGGATCAGGGCAGACTTGTGGAAGGCGCAACGGATATTATTTATGAGACATTGAAGCAGTGCCATCTGGATCATGATGAAGGACCGGATGTCGGCGGTCCGGTTGGTCCGTATGTACAGTCTGAGCGTGTCAAGAGCGGTCTGTACATGAAGTATGCAAAGGAACTGATCCGCCTGGGCGGTGCACATTATTGTTTCTGTGATGAGGACATGATCAATGCCCAGAGAGAGCTGCAGGAAGCACGCGGTGAGTCCTTCAAGTATGATGATCCGTGCAAAAAGCTGACGGTTGAAGAAGCAGAGAAGAGGATTGCGGCGGGTGAGCCTTTCACCATTCGTCAGACTATTCCGGAAACAGGCACAACATCCTTTGATGATGAAGTGTTCGGCCGCATCACAGTTGACAATGAGACACTGGATGAGCAGATTCTGATCAAGAGTGATGGCTTCCCTACCTATAATTTTGCCAACGTTGTCGATGACCATCTGATGGGTATTACAGATGTTGTCAGAGGTATGGAGTATCTGTCTTCGACGCCGAAGTACAATCTGATTTACAATGCCTTCGGCTGGGATATTCCCCGCTATATTCACTGCCCGCCGGTTATGAAGGACGAGCATCATAAGCTTTCCAAGCGTAATGGTGATGCATCCTTCCAGGATCTGGTTGCCAAGGGATATCTGCCTGAGGCAATTCTGAACTATATTGCCCTGCTTGGCTGGTCGCCAGAGGATGATCGTGAGATCTTCACACTGGATGAGCTTGCCAAAGCATTCAATGTGAAACGTATTGGTAAGGTTGGCGCCATCTTTGATCCGGAGAAGCTGAAGTGGATCAATGGCATGTGGCTGCGCAATATGGATCTGGACAGCTATTACAAGCTGGTCAAGCCGTATATTGAACAGGGTGTCAAGGGCAACTTTGACGGTAAGAAAATTGCGGCAATTCTGCAGCAGCGTGCCAACACGCTGACTGAGATTCCGGAGATGGTCGATTTCTTTGATGTCTTCCCTTCCTTCAGTACAGATCTGTATGTGAACAAGAAGATGAAGACAACACTGCCGGTATCTCTGACTTCTCTGAAAGCCGCAAAAGAGGCTCTGGAGAAGATTGATGAGAAAGACTGGACACAGGATCATCTGCATGAAGTTCTGCTTGCATTGCCAAAACAGATGGGTCTGAAGAATGGACAGGTGCTGTTCCCGCTGCGTCTTGCCATTTCAGGCAAACAGTTTACACCTGGCGGTGCGATTGAAATTGCCGAGATTCTTGGTAAGAAAGAAACGCTGCGTCGTCTGGATCTTTCCATTGCACAGCTGGAAAAGGAAACGGCTGAACAGGCTTAATGCGTTAGTAAAACTGGCTGAAAAGCCGGTTTTTTTATGCTTGTGCATAATAACAGAGAAAACAAAAAAAGATTCCTTGCGGAATCTATTCAGTGACGAGTACGGGATTCGGACCCGTGAAATGCCGCCTTGAGAGGGCGGTGTGTTAAGCCGCTTCACCAACTCGCCATACGAGGTTTCCCTCGTGCCTGCCTATATTACTACAGACAGAAATTGAAAGCAATCTTTTTTTATGCGTTCAGCGCATTTTTGGATGCGTCAACCAGATCCTTGAATCCCTTCTCATCATGAATGGCGATCTCGGACAGCATCTTTCTGTTGATGTTGATGTTGGCCAGCTTCAGACCATGCATGAACTTACTGTAGGACAGATCATAAGGACGGACAGCTGCGTTGATTCTGGCAATCCAGAGCTTGCGCATGTCTCTCTTCGTCTGCTTTCTGCCAGCAAATGCATAACGCTGGGAACGCATGACCTGCTCATTGGCTGTTCTGTAGAGCAGATGCTTGCTGCCAAAATAACCCTTGGCAAGCTTTAAAACCTTCTTACGTCTATTACGTGTAGGTGTTGATCCTTTAACTCTCATCTTTACCTATCCTCCAATTAACCCTGCAGCAGCTGCTTGTCACGCTTGAAATCTGTCTTATTTGCAGTTGTACGCTTTCTCAGATGCATCTTCTGCTTGTGAGTCTTGTTAGCTGCAAAATGCGAAATGTAGTTGTGGCTTGTAGCGAGTTTGCCGCTGCCGGTAATCTTAGAACGCTTTGCGAAGGTCTTCTTTGTCTTCATTCTGATCTTCTTGGGCTTTCTTGCTTTTGCTTTCATAGTGACTTCTCCTTTTCCTTATTTCTTCTTTGGTGCAAACACAACAGACATTGTGTTGCCTTCCATACTGGGGGCTTTCTCAACGTTTGCAATATCAGAAATACCGTCCATGAACTTATGCATAATTTCACGGCCGACTTCCTGACGGGTAATCATTCTTCCTCTGAACTTCATATCGATACGGACTTTCTGTCCATCTTCGATCCAGGCTCTGGAACGTTCCAGCTTGGTATCAAAATCATGCTGGTCAATTACCGGTGAGACACGCAGTGCCTTCACTTCCGTAACATGCTGATTCTTCTTCGCTTCTCTGGCTTTCTTCTGTGCTTCAAAGTGATACTTGCCATAGTCGAGGATCTTGCAGACCGGGACTTTGGCATTCGGTGCAACACAAAGAAGATCCAGATTCATGTCATATGCTTTATCGAGTGCCTCGCGACGCGCCATTGTGCCAAGCTGTTCACCATCCGGGCCAATGACGAGAACTTCCCGGAAACGAATTGCTTCGTTAACCAGGTCTTCCGGTCCTTTTTTACCGTTACTGTTACTTCTTCTGTACTTTGCCAAGCAAACCTCCTCATATAACTGAAAAACAGGTACGGATACACGCACCTGCCTTGGATTCCTAAATCGTTTCTTCGGCATTTCTACCCAGATCCCATGGGATACTCGGGTGAGAAGCGGTGCTTCTTCTTTCCGTCTTTCAGATTACCTGTCTATTAAACCTGTTAACTGCCTCTTTGTCAAGTTAAATCTCAAATCCTGTGACATTCACAGTGACATCTGATGCCTTATACCCGGTCATAAACAGAATATTCTCATAGATCTTATTCTGCAGCAGTTCTGCCGTGGCATTCACATTGGCACCATACTTCACCTTAATATCCGCCGTGACCAGCAGCTCACCCTTATCAATTCTGACAGATACAGGCTTGGAGAAACGTGTCTCCTTTACTGCCACAGCGTTTTCAATATCACCAATGCTGATCTCAGCAATCGACTCAAAGACCGATTTATTGATGGCAATCATTCCATTCTCATTTTTCTTGTCAAGAATTACATAATCCTGCGCCATATTACTGCTCCTTTTTTCTGTTGTTTATTATAGCATCTTCCCAGCATGCACCTATTGGAAAATAATGCTGATCTGATGCAAAAGTGTTGTCCGCACTGCTTTCTCACTGGCCGCAAAGCTTTGATAATCCGGATATTTCTCTTCACAGAAGCTCACAAACTTCCGGAAGATTTCCATGACTTTGTGCAGATTGTCCTCATGCACAATGTCTACCTTACCGCAGCTGATCAGTCCTTCCGCAAGTACAGAAAGAAGCACATCATGGGTCTGCTGTCTTTCTCTGTCTCGATAGTTAGTGAACGTCGATGCAAACCACCCGGGCTGTACAAGCAGCCTTTCAATCACATGGACAAAGTCATCCATATCCTCAAAGTTATTGCCAGGCTGAATGGAAAACAGCATGGCAAAGAAGATATGCCACTGGAAATCGGTATTGATCACAGACTGCCAGAATGTGCCGAGTTTACTGCAGAAAACATCTTCACTGACATACGGTTTTTCCAGGAAGATTTCCTGTTTGAAGTCAATTTCTGACTGTGCCAGGTAATTGAGGTGTTCCAGATAGTCCACCATCATCTCACGGTTGTGCGTGCCGTTGACAAAGTCGCGGATATAGATGTACTGCGCAAGAATGGCACTGCACTTTTTAAAATCCGTTGTGAAGCCGACGGACTCAATCATTTTCCGGTTGACCAGTTCGTTGATGCTCTGGGCAGTAAAGACCTTGAAGCCCTTCTCATCCATGCCGATCTGCTTGCGGCTTGATTCATCCGAAATCTCGTTGTACATGATTTCCAGCTGTCTGTCGACAACATCCAGATTATCCCGGATGGCGCCAAGCATAGATTTATTGAAGCGGTCATATACAACAAAGTCTGGATTCTTGTAAACAACCTGATGCTCGATATCACTCCAGAAATTGTGCACCATGGACTTGATCTGCAGCTCATAGTTCACCTTTGTGCCATTAAACAGATAATAGCCATCCAGACGATAGATGGTAAAGCCATTGCGCTGGTACTGGGGCTGCGGCATGCGCAGATTCAGCCAGCAGTTTTCATTCTCTTTTGCGCGGGCATAACCGGTTTGCGGCTGATCAAAATGACGGAACAGGTGCTGATAGATCTCATTTTCATTGCGGATAAAACGGCACTGTATGGTAATGCCGATCAGATCAGACAGATGGGCAATGGCATCTTCGCCGTCTTTGCACTGCAGATAGAACTGATTGCGGATGAGTTTTTCCTTGAGAGAATCCTCTGCCTTGATGCGGCTCTGCAGAGAGACAACGGCATCTTTGTCATCCTGGCACAGCAGCTTGCAGAACTGCTGCAATTGTCCCATGACATATTCATAGCCTGCTTTGTGCAGGTTGTAATACCGGATGGTATCGTCAATAAAATCAAACAACTTCATTTCCATGTCTGCATCACCTCAGCCGCAGTGCCTTGGGATATTTGTTCTTCAGCATTTTGCCGTCACTGTGGGCACCGCCCAGCACATATCCTTTGAAACAGACAGCGTACCATCCCCGGTCCATGGCACGGGGAATAACCTCTCCACGCAGGTAGCGGCATACCTCATCATCGCTGAGTTCCACTTTGTTCTTAAAGCTTCCCCAGGCAGAGGTGAACAGATTATGGGCAGGCTCAAAGCGCCCATTGCGTTCTTCACCAAGGAAAACCTGATGGCGCATCAGGCGGCATCCATCCGCCTGATAAAACGGTGAGACACCGCCATAGATTCTGCCTCTGGCTGAAAGCATATACGGGTATGGTTTCTCCAGATTTTCCTGCAGGAATTTTGCCGCACAGACAGGCAGCTGCTCGGATTTAATGAGTCCTGTGGATGACGAGATTTCTGTATCATCCTGTTTTTCCATCAGGCAGATGAAATGCCCCTCCCCGCCATCCATTGGATAAATGCGGCGTGCATATTCTGTATGACCGCTGCACGCAAGTGCCGGCCGGCCGAACGGTACATCAATGGGAATTGTATGCATATCAGGGTGGCGCTGCAGGAAAGCAGAAATCTGCATCTCATTTTCTTCAGGTGCAAAGGTGCATGTCGAGTAGACCATTCTTCCTCCTGGTTTCAGACATGCATAGGCATTGTCAAGGATCTCTTTTTGCAAAGAAGCACAGTCATAGACGAGCTTCTCACTCCATTGTCTGCGCGCTTCTTCGTTTTTACGCATCATACCTTCCCCAGAGCATGGTGCATCACAGAGCACAGCATCAAAAAAAGCAGGAAAGGCATTGGCTGTATGTTTTGTATCGCTGTTCAGCACCATGGTATTGGCAGTGCCGCTGCGCTCGATGTTTTCCAGCAGAATGCCGGCTCTTTTGGTATTGATTTCATTGGAGACAAGCAAGCCTGTGTTGTCCAGCATCTCGGCGATCTGGGTGCTTTTGGAGCCAGGTGCTGCGCAAATATCCAATACTTTCATGCCTTTTTCAGGATGCAGAATGGTGACGGCTGCGGAAGCACTTGGCTCCTGCATATAAAACAGTCCTGCTACAGCTGCCGGGGTAGCACCAAGGCCGGTTTTCCCGTGCAGATAATACCCATTTTTCGCAAACGGGGTCTTTTCTTTTTCAAGATGTGTTAATGCAAACAGGCTGTCATCGTCAATCTTGAGTGTATTGACACGGAACCCTCTCCTTGGGGCAGTATCCAGCAATGCAAAATAGCGCTGGCAGTCTTTCTCTCCCAGAAGTGACTGCATGCGTTTTCTATATTCTTCATTCATGGTCAAAATAATCTCTGATATCCCTTAAGTCCTGTTCCAGCTGCATGATCAGATTGTTTTTATTCTGAAAGCGGACCTCGGGCCGGATGTATTTCAAAAAGGCAAGACTGATGTGCCGGTCATAGAGATCTCCGGAAAAATCAAGCAGATACGCTTCCAGTGAAAGATGGTCGATATCATTGAAGGTAGGATTGCGGCCAAGGTTGATCATGGCTTCATAGGATTTGCGGCCAACCGTTGCAATGCCAGCATAGACACCGGTCTTGGGCAGCAGGTATTCATCGTCAAATTCCACGTTGGCAGTCGGAAAGCCCATGCCGGTGCCGCGGTGGCGGCCATGGACAACTTTGCCTTCTATGGCAAACGGATAGCCAAGCATGCGTTTGGCTTCTTCCATTCTGCCTTCTGTGATGCATTGTGAAATGCGGGTCGAGGAAATCTTGCCATGTTCATCCTCTACCGGCGGTACCACTTCCACTTCATATGGGACATGTGCTTTCAGAAATTCGGTATCACCGGTGCCCTTGTAGGCAAAGTGAAAATCAAAGCCGCATACAAGCCCCTGCAGATTCAAAGAGCCAAGCACTTTGTCAATGAAATCCTGTGGAGACAGTTCGCTCATTTCACGGGTGAATTCCAGCAGGATGATATTGTCCATGCCCAGCTTGACAGCCAGGTTCATGCGCTGGCGCATCGTGGAGATATGACGGACGTGCTGCATACCTTTAATGACGACCCAGGGATCCGGATCAAAGGTGATCATGCCGGTTTCACAATTGTGGCGCTTTGCCATGGCAACTGTTTCTGACAGCAGTTTCTGGTGGCCTTTGTGCAGGCCGTCAAAATAACCGATGCAGGCGCACATCGGCGTCCTGCTTCTCTTCAGATTTGATAGACTTACGCGGATAATGCGCATCAGAACAACCCCCTTTGACAGTGGTACAAGCCATCTTCTTTTTTTTCATAGGCAGCCAGGACATCATCATGGCTGCACAGGACAATAGTGGATGAAGGCACATCCAGCGCCAACGGCTTACCGCAGCGGATTTCTTTTTCATACGGATTTCCATCCACCTGGAGCCACATTGGATCAATGACCATCCTGGGTGAAACAATACCTTTTTCAAGACAGTCAAAATCAGCTGCCTGTGACAGATTTACATTCTCGATGGATACCCTTTGCAGCGATGTCATTGTCCCGATCTGTCCCAGTGCATGACAGTAATCCTGAATCAGGGTGCGGATATAGGTACCGGAAGAGACAACCGCATCCATCTGATACAGGTTGTCACCCTTTTGTGTCACGACCAGAGAACTGATATGCACCGGCCTTGCCTTGCGTTCTACTTCCCGTCCTTTGCGGGCCAGATCCACCAGTTTCTGACCATTGATCTTAATTGCAGAGTACATAGGTGGCACCTGCAGAATATCGCCCAGAAAAGGAAGGCAGGCACTTTGCAACTGCGCATCGGAAACAGGCTGCGGTATATCCTCCTGCAGAACGTTTCCCCAGATATCCTGGGTATCGGTCTCTTTTCCAAAGGAAAAAGAGGCAATGTAATGTTTATGATTCGATATACAGTATGGTGCAAGTTTTGTATATCTGCCAAGCAGCACAATCATGAGTCCTGTGGCATTGGGGTCCAGCGTGCCGGTATGTCCGGCCTTTTTTTCCTGCAGGAGACTGCGGCATCTGCGGACTGCCGCAAAGCTGGTCATTCCAGCTGGTTTGTTGAGCAATAGTACAGCATCCATAGCGGGCCCATTATAACATATCCGCAGGTATTCATCCGGCCTCGGGAGCATTTGTGCATATGTCATGATTTCCAATTTGGCGAAAATGATAACAACTGACAGTTGACAATTTTTTTCACAGTGTTACATTTAACACAAGAAAACTGAATAGAGGTTGCGGTGCAGATGAGTAACTCCGGGAGCCGGCGGGCTGTGAATGGAGTGAAAGGCAATCACCGCCGAACGTGTATGCTGGCAGGCATGCAGCGTGGGGGCTGGGAAAACATTTCAGCCACTCCTTCGCAAGAAGAGGCGCTATTACTTACCGGATGTAAATAAACCGTGTGTGTAATAGCATACGGTTTTCTTATTCGGGAGGAAAAAAAATGAAAAACGCAATTCGCTCTGTTTCTGTTTCTGCATTATGTGCCGTCATGCTGGCCGGCTGCGGTTCTGGTTCCGCTGCGGCTGCATCTGCTTCTGCAAGTGCTGATGCGAATACACTCCGCGTAGGCATGGAGTGCAACTATGCACCGTATAACTGGACAACCACTGAGAAGACCGATACTTCCCAGCAGATTACAAGTGTTGACTATTGCGATGGCTATGATGTCATGATGGCGGAAAAGCTTGCGGAAAAGACCAACAAGCAGGTCAAGATCGTCAAGCTTGACTGGGACAACCTGATTCTGTCTCTGCAGAACAATCAGATTGATGCCATCATCGCTGGTATGACAGATACTGAGGAGCGTGAACAGGAAGTTGCCTTCACAACACCGTATTATGTTTCTACTGAAGTGATCATTGTTGAGAAGGATTCCGATCTTGCCAATGCCACATCGCTGGAAGACTTCTCTGGCAAGAAGGTCATTGGCCAGCTGAACACACTGTACGATACAATCATTGATCAGATTCCGAATGTTCAGCATCAGCCTGGTGCCGAGACCTTCCCGGCTGCTATTCAGGCTCTGCAGTCTGGTGCTGTGGATGCCGTGACATCTGAGCTGCCGGTTGCCAAGGGTGTTGTTGAGGCAAATCCGGATCTGACATACATTACCTTCGAGGATGGCAAGGGCTTTACGGGTGCTGATAAGGATGCGTCCGTATCTGTTGCTGTACGCAAGGATGACAAGGATCTGCTGGATTCTCTGCAGAGTGCTCTGGATACCATTTCCGATGATGAGCGTGAACAGATGATGGAGACGGCTGTCAAGAACCAGCCGGCATCCCAGGACTAAAAGTTAGCAGGAAGTATTCATGTTTATTCAAAACGTCATTGATATTCTGAGGACTTACTGGTCCAGCCTGCTGCTTGGCATCCGCACTACGTTGTTAGTAGCCATCGTTGGTACAGTATGCGGTTATCTTCTTGGTCTGCTTGTTGGCGGCCTGCGGGCAGTGAAACCGGATTACACAACACCAAAACCTGCCCGTTTCGTCAAAAAATTCTTCGATATTCTGGCCAACATCTACATCACCATCTTCCGTGGAACACCAATGATGGTTCAGGCTCTGTTCTTCTATTATGCCCTGCTGCATGTCTTCAACTGGACAGCACTGCAGGCAGCATTAACGGTTATTTCGATCAATACCGGTGCCTATATGGCAGAAATCATCCGTTCTGGCATTCAGGCCGTGGATCCCGGTCAGACAGAAGCAGCAAGATCACTGGGTATGTCCAATGCACAGACCATGATCTCGGTTGTGCTTCCCCAGGCAGTACGCAATGCCTTCCCTGCCATTGGCAATGAGCTGATTGTCAACATCAAGGATTCTTCGGTCCTGATGATTATCTCCATCACCGAGCTGATGTTCCAGGCGAAGTCTATTGCCGGCACAACCTTCCACTTTACAGAAACGTACTTCATTGAGGCAATGATCTATCTCATCCTCAACCTGATTGCGACCGTGATTCTCAATGCAATTGAAAAGCATATGAACAAAGGCAGCAAAATGACACTGCCGATGAGTGATACTTCACCTGAAAGCATCAAACTGGCAAGACGCAAGACAACAGAAAAAGGAGCCCTGAAATGAGTGAACCGTTAGTTGAAATCCAGGATATTCATAAGAGCTTCGGCAGTCTGGAAGTATTGAAGGGCATTGATTTCAATGTCAATGAAGGTGAAGTTGTCTGCCTGATCGGCCGTTCCGGTTCTGGTAAGTCTACCCTGTTACGCTGTATCAATCTGCTGGAGAAGCCGGACAGCGGCGTGATCAAAGTGTTTGGCAATGATATTCTCAAGACAAAGAATGTCAATGCTTACCGCGCCAAGGTCGGCATGTGTTTCCAGCAGTTCAATCTGTTCAACAACATGAATGTACTGGAAAACTGTGTCAAGCCGCAGATGAAGGTGCTGCACAGATCCCGCAAAGAGGCTGAGGAAAAAGCAATGGCACTGCTGGACAAAGTTGGCATGGCCGACTTTGCCAAGGCAGATGTCAGACAGATTTCCGGCGGTCAGAAGCAGCGTGTGGCAATTGCCCGTGCTCTGTGTCAGGATCCTAAGCTGATGCTTTTTGATGAGCCGACAAGTGCTCTGGATCCGGAAATGGTTGGTGAGGTTCTCAATGTTATGAAGGATCTTGCCAAGGAAGGACTCACGATGATTGTGGTAACGCATGAGATGTCCTTTGCCAGAGATGTTTCTGACCGGGTTGTGTTCATGAACAACGGTATTATTGAGGAACAGGGAACGCCTGAAAAGCTGTTCCAGAATCCTGACAGCGAAATTACAAAGAACTTCCTGCGCAGCTTTATCCACAACTGATTCAACAAGAGGCATGTGCCTCTTTTTTTGTCTGTTTCCGCTGTTATAATGGTGCTCATGATCAAACGCGTCTATCTTGAGATTACCAATCAATGTAATTTATCCTGTGCATTCTGTGCCCATCATCACCGTCGCCCTGCAAGAATGTCACCTGACTTTTTTGCCTCCCTGCTTCCGCAGGTGAAGAAATATACCGATTATATTTACCTGCATGTCCAGGGTGAGCCTTTGCTGCATCCAGATTTTGATCAGATCATGACGATCTGTGATGATCATGCAATGAAGGTGCAGCTTGTGACCAATGGCAGTCTGCTGTACATGCATCCGGATCTTTTATCGCATTCTTCACTGCGCAAACTGTCCATATCCCTGCAGTCGGTACCGTATCAGAATACAGATCCGTCAGATCTGATCCAGCAGATACAAAGAGTGATGAATCAGGCAAGTACTGAGGGCCATCCAACTGTTGAAATCCGGTTCTGGCGGGATGATGCACTGCATCATGACAATGCCCAAAAGATCCTGCAGTATCTGCAGGATCACTATTCCTTTGTGCCATCTGTGCGCAATGCGAACTATCAGATCATGCCGCATGTGTACGTTGATTTTGACAATGCATTTACCTGGCCGGGACAGCAGAACGCTGAACGCAGTATAAAGGGCCGCTGTCATGGTGCGGTGGATCAGATTGGCGTTCTGGCTGATGGCACGCTTGTTCCCTGCTGTCTTGACTATGACGGCAATATTACTTTTGGCAATCTGCATGATGCTTCTCTTGATGCGCTGCTTGCTTCAAAGCGCTATGTGAATATGGTGAACGGGATCCGGCGCAATATGCTGGCTGAGCCATATTGCCAGCATTGTTCTTTTCATCACCGCTTTGATTGATGACGCCGCGCATACCCTGTCTATAGCCAAAACCTCAATGTTTGCACAAAGTGGCGTATGCTCAGGCGGGGTTAGCAGCGTCATTTTTCTTTTGGCCTTGTTCCTGAATATACTTACGGATCATCTGCTCTGTTGTGTCTGATACGGTGCTTATGAAATATGTGTCAGACCAGAAATATGGCTTCCAGTAGTAAGGCCTTAAGGTGTCATAGAATTCTTTTCTAAGCAGTCTGGACGTAACTGTCTTGTCGTTATGAATCAGCTTGGAAAGCTGCGTTTGTGGTGACGTTTCAAACAGGATATGAACATGATCCGTATCCGTGTTAATCTCCAGTATCTCAGACTTCCAGCTATTCTCAATAGAAGAAAGGCTCAAAGAAACAGAAGCTTGTCATGTGGAAACATCGTGATGTGCAGAATACGGCTGAACGCTTAGCGCATCGTTATGGCATGCGGATATCGCGCGTCTGTGCATGGAATACAAGTAAGCTTGCGTATGATGGTTCTGGCAATGTAAAACGCGGCAGCGATGTACCGCGTTCTGAAAAAACAGAATCCATGATTCGTCATTCCATCTATAAAGGCAGGATGTAAGAAAGAGTTCCGTATGACATTTGTCAGTTCATGAATGGAAAGCTGTACAATTGTGATCTCAATGCGTCATACAACATTGGAGCACGATATTTTATTCGCGAACTGTTGAAAGCACTACCCCAGATACAGGCAGAAGTTCCTGATCTGGGCAGTGGAAGTTCCAGAACATTAGCTAATCTATGGCAGTTAAACACTGCAATAGGTACAGCAGTCAGATGATTGTTCTGCACATAAGTCTCCCAAAAGTTAGTACAGATGGGTATAGCAAGCGTCAGCAAGCTATACTGTGCTGCAACCGTATCTGAAGGAGGCGAAAGTCTGAAAGCACACAAGCTTTTGGAAGCCCCATCTATAGTCCGAACGTAAGCGAGGACTTAGGTGGGGAGCTTCACTAGAAAAGCAGAAATGACATGCCGTCCATTACCCCGCAGGCTGACAGCGATATATCTGTATCACATTCTCGGCCGCTGGCATATTCATAAACGGCAAGCGGTCTGCTCTGTGCAAACTGCCAGCCATCTTCCCTGGCATTCATCTCAATCAAAGCCGTAAATACACTCTGAAAATTCATGGAACGGTTCACCCTGCATTCATACCATTTCTGCATGATTGCAACAAAGAGAAACACGGTAATCTGCTGTGGCATCGGCTTCCTCCTTTTGTTCTTCATCATCCGCTTCAATCAGGCGGATTTTTTCATAGCTTCCATTGCGAAACAGCATGCCTTCCTCTTTGCGCAGATCCTCTTCAATCTTTGCATGCAGTGTGTACTGATGTTTCAGACCAGGACCGACAAACAGGATGGTGTACATGTCCGGCACACATTTGACAATATCAGACAGCGTCACAAAAACAATGCCATGGATCATGCCGCCTAACTGCTTATAGCCAAAGGCCACTGGCAGTTTTTGCTGCTGCAGTGCACGCAGAAAATTCTGTGCATTGTCTGGTGACAGTGCTGTTACGATCAAAAGTTTATCTTCTGGTGACAGTTTCCATTGATAGTCTTTGCAGGAAATGCCAATGGCAATTCCCTTTTCATGACAGAGTGACGGTTTGATATGCGCAGGCATGGATGGCAGAAGCCATGGTGCGTTTCGATCTGAATGCAGGTGTTCGTCCACCTGCGGCCAGCTGATCTGCAGCAGGTGATCCTCATCGATCACCCACGCCCTGCCTTCTTTTGCCGGCAGTTCACCAACCGGCATTTCAAAGATTGTGGCTGCTTCCTGGCGGCTGGAACAGCCAAGTACAATTCTTTGTGAAAAGCAAAGCAGATCCTGATACTGCACGATGGATGCATTCGATGCAAAGATGCATAGTGACAGATGCATCTGGGCATGGTGCTGGATCCAGCGGTGCAGCAGTTCCTGTGTTTTGATACTGCCGGCAGCTAACATGCGGTAATCTTTGATCAGCAGAACTGCCTTTGTCTTGTTTTGTTCCAGATGATGGTGCAGAAGAAGCAGGCGGTCTTCATCCTGGCAGTCAATTACGCCAGAAAGGCGTCTGCACTTGTCATAGCGGCCTGTATCCTGCTTGCCGGCAATGACATAGATTTCTTCTGTGCCTGCATCCAGACAGCATTTGTAAACAAGCAGTTCGAAGAAGGCCTCTGTACTTTTCGCTTGTTCGCTGAAGACTGCCATCATTTCCTGACGCAGATACGGACGGTGAACACGGTGCCAGTAATCATCCAGGATCCCAATGACATGTCTGCCTTTAATATCACGGGCTGTCAGTTTTCCAGGCTCATCCAGCCAAAGCTGCTCTGCCTGCATCCCGGTTTCTTTCTTTGCTTTTGCAAGCGCACTCAGGACCAGCATACGCTCGGAGACAATTGGATGGTGCCGGCTTTCTGCCACTGCATTGCCAAAGATGGAAAGCTGCTGGATCCCATCTTTTGTATTGGCACATGGGCCGTTGACATAGCCTGCCTGACCTTTGACAAGCTTCTGATCCCGTTTCAGATAGAAGCTGCCAGGTGAACCGAGACTGATCGCACAGGGATCTTTGATGATTTCCCTTGAATCCTGTTCATCCATGACACGCAGACAGATTTTAAAGCGGGTATTTGCCCAGATCTGATCATTGATGACACCAGCTGGTTTCTGGGTTGACAGAATCAGATGAATACCAAGTGATCTGCCGATTCGTGCCATGGCGATCAGGTCATCCATGAAAGCCGGCATCTCCTGCTTAAGCTGGGCAAACTCATCAATGACCACAACCAGATGGCCAAGATACGGCAGGTTTGTTTCCGGTTTCCATGCCATGCGGTAGGCATCCAGGTCATTGATATTTTCACCTGTTTTCTCATGCAGTCTAGCAAACAGTTTCTGCCTGTTCAGGCATTCATTCTGCAGCGAAACAATGGCTCTTTGGGCATGATGTGCTTTGAGATTGGAAAGAACACCTGCCACATGCGGAATCATCCTGCCATCCGGCATCGTCAGTGCCTGCGCGATCGTATTTCCTTTAAAATCGATGATGCCTATCTGCACATCCTGCGGGGAATAGGTTACGGCCAGCGACAATAACATTGTCAGGATCAGTTCACTCTTGCCGGACCCGGTTGTTCCGGCAATAAGGCCATGCGGCCCATCCTGGTGTTCATGCAGATCCAGAATAATGCGCCGCTGTCCTTTTGATCCGATCACAGCTTTCAGATTTCGTGAAGCGTGATTGTTCTGCCAGCGTGCAACGATGTCTGCTTCACGTACTTCCTGCATGCCATGAATTTCCAGAAATGTCTTTTTCTCCTGAAGATTGTCTGTCAGGTTTCCCCATGCCATGGCACTGCTCATTCTCAGCAGATCAAGCCCATTCCAGGCTGGTGATACAAATGGGATCACCTGCTGATGGCAACGCTCAATCAGCTGGCCGCGGCAGTTATCATACTGCAGCACACGGTCTGCCTCAGGTTGAAATACATTTGAAAAGACAAGCATGCGCTTTCCCTGCATGGACACTTCACATTGTGCAAAGCATATGATCAAAGCAGTTCTGTTGTCTTCAATCCGAATGCCTTTGCTTTCATAGGTCTCCAATGACATGATCATCCGTCTGCCATTGTAGCGGGCATGTGGAATCATCATGGCAGATGGAAAATCATCGGGATCTTGAAGAACAAAGATCAGAGAAAGATCTTTGGGACTGTGGCGGCACAGCAGCTGCAGCAGAATACTGTTTTGAATTGTCTTTTCCGGACTTTCATCCTGGATATGTGTCATTCCTTCGTCTATCGAAAAAACAAAAGGAATATTCGGAATCTTCTGCCGCAGTGCAGTTTGGATGGCAGCTTCAGAGCACTGGACGTGATTCTCTCTCATACCGCAGTGCACAAGCCAGAATCTTTGATCCAGTGGATCAAGGCATGAAAGATGGCGCAGCTGATCAATATCTTTATGCAGATAGCAGGGCGATGGCCACAGAGCATCACACATGTTCTGATATTTCTGCGCCTGGTCTTCCCATTGTGCAATCATGGTGAGGCAGCTGCTTTGATACGCTTCTTCACATCTTTTGAGCTGTTTTTTCCGTTTTCTGATCTCATACAGCCGGTTTAATGGTGTAAACAGCAGTGTGCTGACTGCCATCAGTCCCGGCAGCAATATCATTGGCAGAACCTGCTGCCAGGAACGTCCGTCAAGATAACTGTTCCAGGCACTCAGACTGCCCATGGTGAACGCACCAACTGCCATCATCAGCGGCGGTCCCATCATCAAAAACAAAGGCCTTCCCTCTTCTGCTGCAATCTCCTGTTTCCTTGGTGCTTCGATCCTTTCACACATCATTCGGGTATCTGGAAACACACTGCGTACAAAATGCAGCGGCTGCAGATCACGGATCATATGTACGTGACAATCCGGATGGTAAGCATCCAGGGAACAGAAAATATTCGGCCCCTGATTGATCATCAGGAAAGAGGCAGACAGGATGATCCTTAGATTCAGAATCTGCATCACCATCCCGTCTGTAAAAGATTCTTCTCTTTCTATCTGTCTGCCATTGAGAAATGCCTTCTGCGTGCCATCCGCAGCATAAATCCTGCGTGTGAGCAGATGAATCTGAAACTGCGAAGGAAGAAGATGCTCATCCTGCAGATAAACATCATTTTCCACGGCTGAGCCAATCGTCACAATGCTGTTATCCAGGGCATATTTGACATAGCTGCCATATCCATTTCCCTCATACAGAGAAAGCGAGGATGTCTGTTCTTTGTACTGAAAGACCAGATGTCTTCTGTGCAGAAGCTTTTCGTGTATGACTTCATTGATATCTGCAGGCAGGCGCATGGCTTCTTCATCCTGCAGCTGCCAGAGCAGAACCCATCTGCCAAACAACTGCAGAGGATGGCTGCGCCCTTCACTGTGCATCGCTGAAAGACGGCCGTTTTCTTCCTGCAGGATGATCATAGTGCGGATGAAGATGGCACAAGCACAGAAAGCTGTACCTTGTATTTGCCATCACTGGTGGATACTGTCACTTCGGTGCTGCCAGGCTGTATCCCGGTAATGATGCCATCCTTGGAAACTGCCGCAATTGCGGAATCTGCACATGAATAAACAAGATCTTTCTTTGCATATCCCTTTGGCAGGCCTGTAATCTCAATTGGTACTGTTTCACCAACACCGACGGCTCTGGCATAAGAAGCCAGCTGGATCCGTTCTCTGACGGCAATACTGTCTTTCTGAATTACTTCTTTGCGGCTGGTGCGTGAGCATCGATCAACAAACTGCCAGTTTTCCATATGCTTTCTCCCATGAGGGAATATGGATGCATTCTCTCCATCCAGAATCGACAGATCTTTGCCTAAGCCAAGTCTGCCAAGCAGTGAAGAGGATGAATTCAGATGCAGTTTCAGAAGCCAGTAGGCATTGATATCCGTGCATACCAAGACATCTGGATTGCCCTGGGCAAGCTCCTCTGTTACATCCGCATCGTATTGTGAGGCAGTGCTTTGCATTTTTCCTTCTTCGTCAAACAGATGCATGGTTGCTGAAACAAGTGCCTTTGCCCCTGCTTCCATACTGATATCCATCAGCTGCTGTTTCATGAAATCCAGAGAGAAACGCACATTGCCAGTCAGTCCGGAATCCGCTTTTATCAAAGCATTCTGATCATGATTAAATTCACGGATGGCGCGGACGCTGCCATTGCGTGCTTCCATGCCCATGACATGATTCTGGCTTAATGTCAGCTGAACCTTGCCACTGGTAAAAAGCCGCAGAAAGAGCTTTGCCTTGATGGTTACTGTGGAGGAGCCGCTGACAGGAACCCGAATGGTGCAGATCGGAATCTCGGTTTCCACCATTTCTTTCTTTTCCTTCAGAAAGCCGGAAAGTGCAGACGGAAAGTCAGCTGCTTTCAGAGTACTGAAGTCACCATATAGCGTTTTATAGCTGCCTGCTTTGACCTGCAGGGATTCTTCTGTATGAGCTGACAGACGGAAGAAGGCATTCTTGACATCATCCTTTTGGCTGTACCATTTGTATTTGACCTTAATGCCATTCAGCCGCAGCCTTGCACTTGCCTCTGCGCCAGGGCCAAGAGCTTTGGAAACAGAAGCTGTAATGCCGCTGGAAGTGGCCGACCATACAACGGTATAGCCATGGATTGTCTTCTGCCGCTGCAGTTGATGGATGGATACCGGAGAAAGAAAAGGATCCTGGATGGATGCTGTATCATCATCCGGATCCTCCAGTATTTCTGCCTTGGAAAAGTCAATGGTATCTTCCCCTTCCAACTGTACCTCATCACTGTAACGACCTGGATCTGCCGGTGCCGCGTGCAGTGCCATCTGCGAACCATCTATGGAGACATCATGAACTTCATATACATATTCATGTCCATCTTCATCCACCCATGACACCATACTGCCTGGCGCGATACCGTCCGTTGGGGCTAAAAGGATGATGCCGCTCTGTTCATCAAAAGAAAGCGGATCAATTCTTGCCACCTGTGCATCTGCGGCAGTCACAATCTTTTCCTTTGCGGTCAAAGATGGATCATTGATCTTCTGCACGACATCTGCCAGCAGTGCGAGTGCTTCCTGCTGCGACATGACCCGATCTGGATAGAAGCGGTGTTTTGCATCGGCATTCATCAGACCAAGCTGCACAGCAGTTTCGCAATGCTGCGCAAATGGAGATGCGGAAACATCCCGCAGCTGTGATGTATCTGCAAGGGATTCGCCAAGAAGATTCACCATCGTATAGGCAGCCCACTGCCGGGATAAGTCGGCATCAGGATCAATGCCATATTCTGGCTGCAGAATGCCGAAATCAGCTGCTGACTGGATTGGCGCAAAATAGGCTGAATCTGCTGTTACGTTTGCAAAATATGGTGTTTCTTCTGCATTTGCAGAAAGGCCTGCCTGCTGTGAAATTTCATGCATCCATTCCCCGATGGTCATCGTCTTGATCCCTGCACGCTGGCATCCTGCTGCCAGCAATGCGGTACAAAGCAAAACGGTCAGTTTACTGCTGCATGTTCTGTGCATTTGAAGCAATGGCAGATTCCAGTGATTCATAACTCGCGACTGTCAGATCTTAGAGATGACGGCAATTCATTACTCTCAAGTTGAACTTTTGATTGCAATCTTTTTGCCACGTTCATTCTCTTTGGCTTAAATTGCTGAATATCCTTGTTGTCCTCAATACCAGTTTTATAGACAAATGTGATCTTGAACGGATCAGCATTTCCTTGATCATCATAACCGCCGATAATTACATAATCAACAATACTTTCAAATACTTGACGATCAAATTCCTTTATGATACAGCCATCTTTAAGCATTTTCCTCATAGAAGAAATACGTTTTTTTAAAGCTTGTCTTTCGATCTTCGCATCCTCTGCTGATGTTAACTGTGCTTCAGCACGCTTTATACGATATTCAATCTCTTTTTTCTTTTTCAGGTAGGTGTCATTATCAACATTATTTTCTAAGCGCAAATCAACCAGTTTGTTCATTTTTGTTTTCAAGTTCGAAATTTGCTGTTGTATGGCCACATTACTCTTGTCAGAATGTTTGGTGTTCAGAACATGCTCAGTTCGATCAAGGAATTCTTGTAAAACATCTTGATTATCCTGAGTAATAATCTTATATGATTCCACAAAAGCAGATGTTATAGCTGCCTCCTCAATTTGTTTTGTTTCAGGGCAATAAACTCTACCAAATCTTGCCAAAGTCGAGCAAGACCACATTATTTTTTCGTATTTGGTATTTGAATGCCATTGTCTGCGCGAAAATGTAGCTCCACAAAAGCCACATCGAATCATTCCACTTAGAGCATGTTTCCTAGAATAGAGTGTACGGTAATCATGTTGGTTTACCATTGGATTATGCAGCGGTTCAGCTCTTTTCTTCAGAACATACTGTGCCTGGTCAAATAACTCCCTTGAAATAATTGCTTCATGATGATCTTTTAGATAATACTGATCAGCTTCTCCTTGATTTAGTAAGCGACGTTTTGTAATTGGGTCAAAGGTAAATGTCTTTCCTTGCAACAAATCCCCTGTATATTTTTCATTTCTAATCATTCTGAGAATTGTTGATTCAGACCATCTTGTAGACCCATATGGTGCCTTAACGCCTTTATCGGCGAGCTCATGCGATATTACTCTACTTCCAGCCCCCTCTACATATCGCTGAAAAATATATTTTACAATTTCTGCTTCTTCCGGATTAATAGAAATTTGCTTCGTTTCTTCATCGTAATCATATCCGAATGCTTTTGGGGTTCCAACGAGCTCACCTCGTGACATCTTCATTGCAAGACCTTTTCTTACATTAGCAGAAATATTTTCAACCTCTTGCTGTGCAACTGAACTAAGAACAACCAGCAAAAGTTCCCCATCCATTGATAGGGTGTTGATTTTCTCATCCTCAAAATAAACAGCGATATTTTTGGTTTTTAGCATTCGCACATATTTCAGAGTATCAAGTGTATTTCGTGCGAAGCGGGAAATTGATTTAGTGATTACCATATCAATCTCTCCCTCACAACACGCTTGTATCATTCTCAGAAATTCCTCACGCTTAGTAACCTGAGTACCAGTAATTCCCTCATCCGCATATATACCAGCCAGTGTCCATTCTGGATTCTTTTCAATTAGATCCGTATAGTATTCAACTTGAGAACGATAGCTTGTTTTCTGATCTTCGTGATCAGTGCTAACACGGCAATATGCTGCTACCTTTTTTCGATTAATTGTCTTTCCACTTCTTCTAATAGAATTAGAAGGATCGGCCTTAATAATATCAACTTTTCCTGACATAAATATCTTCCTTTCAATGAAACCTTAAGGGACACTATCATTTCTAGCAAGGATGTCGGATGTAATACTGTAATCTCTCATTAGCTGTTTCTTTATGAGCGAAAATTCTGTATCATTGATCAGCTTAGATTCCAACAATCTTGCAAGATAAATAAGCTGAATGGAGTAACGAATTAATTTTTCATTTTTTGCTTTCATATAAACCTTCATTCTTCCATTGACTAGAAAAAAGGAACTGTCATTAGTACAACAGCTCCCTTATATAAACTTTCTTTCTACAATCTCATGAATAACCTTATTTCAACTACTCATCAGATGGCGGACCGTTTACCGCTCCATGGGCATCTCACCCTCCCGAGGATCTCTCCGAACTGCCCTCATTGCTTTATCCCAACTACCTGGGGCTGTGACTGGACAGAAGTACCATTATTACTGCACGTTTCATCGCCTTGCCGGAAACGATCCGACATTTTAGAACGGCAAATTAATCGCTCTCTTTTTGATATAGTTCTTCACATAAAGGTCCTCGCGTATGGTTCCTTTGGCTGGCTGCAATAGCCCGTGCAGGGATGTATCTGATGTGTTTTATTAAATTTTCAAAGATCTATCTAGGGTATCCTGGTAACTATAGTCTTAAGTAGATTCCTTTGATTTAGATCAATTCAATTGAGAAATTCACAATCTTTCATAGCATTGAACGTTAAACAAGAAATCCGAGATGAGTAATATCAGCTAATGAGAAATACTGAGTACATCATGCATGATGGCCTCTATTAAATCTTTCTCATATAAAGACCCGCTGCGAAACATAAGCACAATCCTCTTTTCTCTTTCTGAGGAATCTTTAAGCAATGGAGCATCTCCATAGAAAAAACTCATTGGTTTACATGTGACCTTTCCAATCCTCCGAAGCAATTGATCGGAAGCATGCTTTTTCCCATTCTCAAGCCTATTGATATAGTTAGCCTCTACTCCAACGGCATCTCCCAGTTTCTCCTGCGTCAAGCCAAACTCTTCTCTTGCATCTTTGATCCGGCGGCCAATATATGCATCATCAGCATCAAAGAGCATAGAGTCTGAGTTTTGCTTCATCTTCTTCAACCTCCTTTATCTTTCTGATAATTCAACTATAAGAAAATGAAGTCCTCAGCGGAATGCGCTGGTAGCCCATATAGTGGTCTGCCAGTACACGTTTATCAAAAAATCCTAATATTTAAGGGATGAACGAGACGCCACAAAAATACAAGAATTTCATTTTCTTTGTTTTTTATTACCATAAGAAGCTGTTGGAAAATCAAAGCACTACTGTAAGAAGGAGAGCATTATGGAAGATAAACAGAAGGATGAAGAGAACCAGGATAATAAATCAACCACACCTTTAAGTCTCAACGAAATTAATGAAGTGATTGCAGAAATCCGCTATTGATCGTACGTATCTCTTATTTCGTTCAAGCAATCTGTTACATATAATCCAGTAAGCATCACAAAAAAAGCCTATGAGCGGATCACCACACATAGGCTTTTTTCGGCTTGTAGAAAGTTCTGATATAAACTTACTATACTATCAAAATCAGGAGTGCTGCCATCTTGCGAAATAGAAAACATCTTCTCAATGTGTTTCATGAGCTTTTTCACTCAAGATATCGGATCTAGCAAAATTGGTTATCGTGAGCTTGGATACTTCTCAATGGCAACAATGTGCATGATGCAAATACAATATGGATTATTTTATCACTCCAAGGATCCTGAGCTGCTCCTCGATCTCAGCCTGAGCCTTGTTGATCTCTTCATCGTCCTGCTTGATCTTGGCAAGTACGGCATCCAGGTCAACTGGCTTCTCTGGTTCTGAGGTATCAACGTAACGAGGAATGTTCAGGTTGAAGTCGTTGCTCTTAATCTCCTCATAGGAAGCAAGGTGAGCATACTTGTCAACGTCTTTTCTGTCCTTGTATGTTCTGAAGATTTTATCGATATCTTCATCACGCAGAATGTTCCCAGTCTTTACCTTGCTGAATTCCTTGCAAGCATCAATGAATAGGATGCTTCTATCTGTCTTCATGTCCTTTTTGAGGATCATGATGATCGTTGGAATACCGGTACCATAGAACAAATTCGCTATCCTCCTTCCTGAAAAATGGCATCAAAAAACCGGGGCACCACAATGAGGCGTTCCGGTCGATCAGCCCTAAACGATATTAGCGACACTTGTTGTTAATCCTATTAATTTACTTAATCCATACCTCGATAGTACAAATGATTTTATCGTCATCATCAGTATCAATCTCACTGACTTCAGCATGAAACGGTTCTGTATCACCTATGATATCATATATTTGAGCAGACTGTTTTTTGGATATTTCTCCCAATTCTGCTCCTGTATCATCACATACCAGATACGTTTCACTTTCATCATTGTACTCCAGATCAACAGGACATCCAGTATCTACGAGTTCAAGATTATCTTGCCTGGAATTACCCATAAAATCTTTTGCACGGGTTTTACACAACTTGCATTTAAATACGTCTAGGTCATTATTTACTTTGGAGTAGAAGCCTAATGCAATCTGAACTTCATTAAGATCTTCATTGATACAAGAAATAAAACCGCAGATTTGATGCTCTTTTCCATCAGAGTATTTTTTCACCATGCTCTGTAAAGAGTTCTGTGGAACATAACCTATTTTTTGATCATCATAAAAAATAGCAATTGCGTTGGGATCATACTGATTATCTGGTTCAAAATCAAAGGTAACAAATTTTTCCAACTCCAGCTTTTTAATGTCAAAATTTTGATGATTGAATCCTTTTACATCAACATCATAATAACTGTAACGTAAAATCCGACCATCATCGTCTTTAAATGGATAAGTGGAGTGAGATTGTTTAACGCTCGGCTCTAGCATCTCTGCTGACGTAGAACGATCAGTTGAATTAGTAGCCGTTTCTGATACATCACTCTGCGATTGTTCTATAGCACTTTTTGATTGTGAATTCATCAGTATTTTTCGAAGGCGGGAATAAGATCTTCCCATCCATAGGCAAAAAATGCCAAGCAGAAGAAAAATCACGCCTAAGGGCATAACAGGTAAGCCCATCAGAATCCAAAGAACTCCAAGAATGTAAAGAATAACTGAGAACACCTTTAGTTGACCAGCAGAATAATATTTTTTCCCAACCTTGATTTTGCCGTCTTTTATATCGCATACAATCTTTGTATCATTATTCCTTTTTTTATCTTGTTTCAATTGTCTGCCTCCATCATATATCAAAACACAATATCATATGCCTGATTATAACAGATTGTAAATTCAAGATCAAAAAAGCACCTCTTCGCTAAAGTGCTTTAACAAGCATCCGGAGTCGCACCGGATCCTCTCAATTTCTTGAGCGTTCTCCTTTGTAAACTATCTCTTGCTACTGTAATAGCTCCATAGCTTTTTAACCCTGTCAATCATCTTCGACTCTCTTGCATCTGGGATTCTTATATCACTGGAATCCCTGTAAGAGCCGGGCGGATATTGGCCGTTTTCTCCCGGCGCAAAATGGCCCATTCCGCCCAGCTCTAACATCTTTCAGCAGTTTGGCAGTCTCAACCTTAAAATGTGAGTAGTTTAGCAGTCTCGCGACCACCCAAAAACGCCAAAATAGCAGTTTACCAGTCTCAAGGACTGAATTGTATCTCCATCAAACAAAAAATGGCCTTCACCCTACTCCTCAAAGCAGTAAGACAAAGATCGCAGAAGTGCTGTATTTATGCGGTTTCTGACCGCTTTCCTATGATTTCTTAGTGAGCAGTACTACTGTCTCAACGTGGGTTGACACGACAGAATGTATGTCAGCCCCCCAAAATGGTCCGACTGTCCGTTCGTGGAAACATATCTACGACCACTTTTTAACGATAAGTTTTCTATCGTTAAATGGTTATTGTGCTACTTTTTTATACTTAAACCTCAATGCTTCAAGGATTGCATTCATAATATCCATATCGAATTCCTTCTTTGAGATATCCATTGACTTGAGCATCTTCTTGTTTTTTCTAAGTGACTTCCACAAAAGCTTCTTATCCTTGTCGTCTAAATCGATCTTGTAAAGCAGATTGGCAAGAGAAACAATGAAGTCTTTATATTCTTCACAAGTACTCTTCTTTGCCTTTCTATCTTTCCAAGACATGAACTCCTCAAAATCCTCCATAGAAAATTTAGGCATTAAGCCTTTGATCGGATTTATTAAGAGCTGTGTTGAAGAAAGCATCAAATTCACATAAGAGCCAAGTGCGTATTGCTGCTCTTCTGTCATCAAATTGTAGTCTAGACCAAACGTCTGAATGTTCTCAATTGCTTCATTCAGCTTACCACTCTCATCGATAATACGAGAAATACGTTCTTTAAGTTCTACAATTGTAAGCTCATAGGATTTTACATCTCTATGGCTGATTGCTGTGAATACATTCTCCAAATGCTTTTTATCACTACTGCTCTTCCAAAAAAGTAGATCGCTCGCCACAAGTGACACTCCTGCAATAGCCCATCCAACCGGACCTGCCAAAGCAAGAAAAGCTTCACCAGCAATCATTCCTCCACCACCTGCTGCAAGAGCACCTCCGCCGAGCCAAGCCAATGCAGCATTTGTAGCTGCTGCACCACTAAGTGCAGATATTGTTGTTCCTGTTGACGCAACACCAAATGTAGTTGCAACTCCCATCGCCACTGTAGGTCCCATCGTTACAACTGCAACACCAAGACCAGCTCCTGCAGCTCCTGCACCTGCATTTTTGATAGCAGCTTCCTGATAATCTTTCTCAATCTTCTCTGCCTGCTGTTTCCAGTTTAATCTGATCTGTTTAAGCTCTTCATATTGAAGTTTCTTATCGCTAGGAACATTTCGAATCTTATCAAATAATTCCTGTATACTTGTCAACGACTCATATAATCCACTTGTATGGCCACCAAGCTCTTCAATCGTTTTATTAGTAAGATTGATTGCAGCTTGCGCCTTATCCTGGGCCTGTTGAAGTTTAGATTTCTTTTTTCCTTTCATCTATGCATTCCCTCCTTTAAAGTAAGAATCAATATCAGCTTTATTACGTAATATCTGATCCTTTGGAACATTTCTTTTCTCTGCCAACAATGTAGACCTTTCAAAGGCCTTGATGTACATGTTACTTTCTTTTAATTCTTGTGTGAACAAAAGCAAGTCTTTATCGTCATACACTTCGGCAAGGAACTTTAACCCCTCAACATAATCGGCAACAATGATCTTCTCTCGTCTTAAAACTACAATTTCTTCCTTTAATGAATGTCGTTTTATTCCTCTACTAGCTTCTCCATATAACGAAATAGTAAATCTTCCTACGCCAACTATATTCAATCGCATGAAAAACTCAGCCACATTAAATGTGCCGCCGCCAGTAATAAATCCACGTGCTACTGCGTCACCCGCATCAACAAGACAGAATGTACCATGAGCAACGGTAAGCATACGTTTTACAGTAGCGTTGCTAAATGGCTCACATGCTTTCCACAATGATGGAAAAGTCCTGTCTGCTTTTTCCGTTATAGTAAAAAATCTTATCAATCGTCTAATCGAATACATCGACCTAACTAAGAGCTCATTTACAAATACAGGTATTGCCTGCACAGCTTGAAATCTAACATCATACCCCTGTTTATATATCTCAAGCGCCAGCTCATTAAATGACTTGTCAAATTCACTTACTGGTATATTCAGCTTTCTCTTAATTGCGATTATGTCATTAGTCCAGCTCCAGAACGGTGACGGAATACCCATGCCGCGTCCTTTGCTACTTGAAGATCCAGACATATCTGAAATCAGATGACCAAACCAATTTATAAAGCCACAGAACAATTTGCTAGGAACATTTTTTCCCTGCAGTTCAAATTTACCATCTGCATCCTGTAATGATATTAATTCACCACCAGATACAAAATGCGAAGTATTCGTAAACTGGTCAAGAATTGAGAAAAACAAACCCAACAGTGTTGGATTGTGTCCTAGTGATTTGAAGTGATGGTTCTTGGGACTGAGATCAAATACCCAGCTGGCCGCATCGCCGGCACCTCTCTGATCATATGGAATTTTGAATTTCTTTTCTAAATGCATTATGGCGGCAGACAACGAATTATTATTCGAGTCGTCCCACCCACACATCTTCGCAAAATCCATAGTGCGATTTTCAAACCATTTATCTGTAACGTCCCCAACAGGAGACTCTCCAGGTTTTCCTACAAGGAATATATCCATCACACCACAGATTGCTCCACCGCATGCTGCCAAGATATAATCTGTCTTATCACACTCTGGCGTTAACTTTTTTAGAGTGCTGGTGCTCTCATTCAGTTTTGAAGCGATTGCTGATAGTTCCACTTCAGCACTCGCCAGCGCAGTCTTTATGTCAGAAGCAAATTCATAACCGTCTTCGCTTATGCCAAGCTCTAACAGCATTATTGCATCTCTTGTATTATCTTTAGTCGAGATAGCCATTTGCTTCCCTCCATTCTTTTATTTTTCAGTGTCTGCTGATTCAGTGTCTGCTGAACTTACTATCTTTCTTATTCTGCCAATTCTATTTAATCTTGTTTTTCAATATACAGTTGAGCTTCTAACATAGAACTAAAAATTGCAGCATCTTGAATATCTTCTGTATATTGCGTATTTCTTCCAAGAAAAAATATCCCATCAGCTCCCAGTAATTGTATAATGCATTTTTCACTTCGTCAAGCTGCTTCGCCGTGTTTTCCGATTCAATCAGTGCTCCGAGTTCGATGTTGCCCTGCTGACCATGATATGACAGATTTGCCGACGTTATCAGCGTCTTACTCATATCCACGGAGATAACCTTGGCATGCAATGCAGCCATCTTGTCGTCCTCGTTGCTGTAGTCGTACAGTTTGAGAAAATGGCCCCTGTATCTGAGCAGTTTGTCTGCATCCGGCTGCTTCTCAATGTTATTGATGAAGAACTTAACGAACACGCCCTTCTGGCTTTTATCGATAATGGTGTCCGTCAGTTCTGAAAAGTATGAGGAAAGCGAGTATCCGGTTATCAGGATGTTTCTTTTCGATCCCTCGATCATTGACCGGACAACGGTCATCGTAGGCTTTGCATTGATTCTGAATGATGGCGGTGCTGTCACGACCAACGAGACTTTGTCATTTCTTTTCATGGTCATGGCAGACCGGATTGTCCCGGCTAATTCCTCGTAATCCGTCGGAGATAATCCCGGATATTGTCTGCGCAGGATATCCTTGGCATTGTCGGTGCCATTGGCGGCATCCGCCCTTACGGTATTCAGAAGTA
>Ga0256406_1002107_pt1 | contig 29494 bp, 23 predicted proteins | sample RumenRJG_03DNA_FD_185986 | JGI IMG/M metagenome (GOLD analysis project Ga0256406, IMG submission 185986) | Bovine rumen microbial communities from Lethbridge, Alberta, Canada - RJG_03 | ecosystem: Host-associated > Mammals > Digestive system > Stomach > Rumen | place: Canada: Alberta | collected... | reverse complement strand
ACTGAAGCGCCCACTCGGGAAAGCCTTACGGGAGCTCGAATTCAGTGGAGAAACTCTAATCTGGTAACATCAGACTGAATCGCCCCCGCCCGGGCAAGCGAGTTATACATGCCCCCCTTGCCTGGGAAATTCTGTATGTGAAAAATCGGGGCCCACCGGGAAACATCATACACTCGTGCCTTATTTTATCGGTCATGTATGAGAAAAATCGTCTTCAAATCGAAAAACATAGTACACTCACCTTCAAAATCGACGATTCTGTATGAGATATTTTCCATTGAAAACAATGTATCTCATACAAGATCATCGAATTGGACTTGGGTTGTATGAGTTGGCTCATACATTGATCGTTGAATTCGGTGTCACTGTATGAGATTTTCGCGAAGCATGGCGATTTTTCTCATACAATGAGTCCCAAAATCGGTTGGAATGTATAAATCTGGATTGCCACCGGCACCCCAGGTGCAGCCAGCCACATCAAACCACTACCCCGCGCATAACAAGAGGGCTCCATCGCCCAATATCAAACAAAAAAAGGAGTGCCCACCCGGGCACTCCCTTAAATAATGAAAGCTTATTTGACCGCGGCCAGCAGCGCGTCAACCTTATCCGTCTTCTCCCACGGGACATCCAGGTCCTCACGGCCCATATGGCCGTAGGCGGCTGTCTGTTTGTAGATGGGGCGGCGAAGGTCGAGCTCGTCGATGATGGCTGACGGGCGGAGGTCAAAGACCTTGGAGACGGCGGCGTTGATTTTTGCAATGTCGACCTTCTCGGTGCCGAAGGTGTTCACATAGACGCTGATGGGCGTTGCGACGCCGATGGCGTAGGAGAGCTCCACTTCGCAGCGGTCGGCGAGGCCGGCGGCGACGATGTTCTTGGCCACCCAGCGGGCAGCGTAGGAGGCGGAGCGGTCGACCTTTGTCGGGTCCTTGCCGGAGAAGCATCCTCCACCGTGGCCGCAGGCGCCGCCGTAGGTGTCGACGATGATCTTGCGGCCGGTGAGACCGGAGTCGCCGGCGGGACCACCGATGACAAAGCGGCCGGTGGGGTTGATATAGAACTTAGTTTTCTCATCCAGAAGCTCAGCCGGGATGGTGGGGGTGATGACATACTTCTTGATGTCGCTGCGGATCTGGTCCAGGGTCACATCCGGAGCGTGCTGTGTCGAGATGACGACGGCGTCGACGCGCACCGGCTTGTTATCCTCATCGTACTCCACGGTAACCTGGGACTTTCCGTCTGGGCGGAGGTAGGGCAGGGTGCCATCCTCGCGGACGTCAGTGAGTTTCTTTGCGAGTTTGTGAGCCAGGGAGATGGGCAGGGGCATGAGCTCCGGGGTCTCGTTGATGGCGTAGCCGAACATCATGCCCTGGTCGCCGGCGCCGTTGAGCTCATAGGGGTCCTCGTTGCCGGCCTTGTTCTCCTCGGAGTGGTCGACGCCGAGGGCAATGTCGGCGGACTGCTCGTCGATGGCGGTGAGCACGGCGCAGCTGTCGCCGGTGAAGCCGATGGACGGGTCGTTGTAGCCGATCTCGTTGATGGTCTCACGGGCAATCTTCGGAATATCCACATAGGCGGAGGTGCTGATCTCGCCCATGATCATGACCTGGCCGGTGGTGCAGGTGGTCTCGCAGGCCACGCGGCCCTGGGGGTCCTGGCGGATGATCTCGTCAAGTATGGCATCGGAGATCTGGTCGCAGACCTTGTCGGGATGTCCCTTTGTGACCGACTCCGAGGTAAAGAAATGGTTCATATCTGGTTGCTCCTTCCAAAAAAGTAACGCCTTTCGGAAAACCGAAAGGCGTTTAACGCTACTTATCTTTCGGCGTGTATACCGCAGGAATTGGCACCTTACAAAAGCAGGTTGCCGGACGTCAATGGGCCTGTTCCCTTACGTCACTCTGGATAAGAAATATTCAAATGGTGACACTAATGATAGCGTCCTGCCATGGCTTTGTCAAGAAAAATACCGCCGACAGATTTGCGGCTTTGTTGCGGCCTGGCCACAGCGTCTTCAGCCCGTGTGCTTTTTGTCCTTCTTTTTCGGGCGCGATTCACCGAGGATAAGCGGCGAGATCCTTTTGTAGAGCAAAAACGTGAGAAGAACGTCGAGCATACCCTTCACAAACGTGAACGGGACATTGAAGATCAGAATGGCCTGGGCAAGGTTCTTGACGCCGGGCAGGATGGCCTGATAGGCGGAGAGGATGGCCTGCTCCGGCATGAACGCCTTGGCGTAGAACGGGTAGACGATGTAATTGTTCGTGAAAAAGCTCAGTGCGGTCATGCAGAGGGCACCCACGAGGGAACCGAGCAGGGCGTTCTTCTTGGAACGCTTATGCTGGTAGATGTAGCCGGCGGGCAGTACGAACAGCGTGCCCAGCAGGAAGTTGGACAGCTCGCCGATGAAGGCCGAGGAGCTGGCCGGCATGTGGAGCAGGTTCTTCACCAGGCAGACCAGTACGCCGTACCAGGGGCCGAGGGCAAATGAGGTGAGCAGGGCTGGCAGCTCAGAGAAGTCAAGCTTAATGAAGGCGGGTACCAGAGGCACCGGGAACTCCAGATACATGAGCACGGTGGCAAGGGCCGACATGATGGCCACCGTGGTGAGCTTGCGGGCCGAGGAAATGGTGCGGCCCTGGACTTTGTTGGACATAGAAACGTCTCCCGTCTGTGGAATATCTCAATTCTACACAATGGACCGGGAAATGACAACGGGCGACAGCGCCCCATTGGAAAAAGAGGAGCGCTGCCGCCCGCGTGCATTCCGACTCATGGGGCCGTATGCTGCCGGACAAAGCGGGAGTAGGTCCGGTAGAAGTCGGTCTTGCGCCGCCGACTCAGTGGACACTTCAGGTCATTGTCCAGCGTGATGGAACCGGTGTCAAACGAGCGGACCCGTTCCATGTTCACCGTGTAGGAGCGGTGCACAGTGAAAAAATATTCCGCCGGCAGCTGCCCGGTGGTCTCTGCATAGGAGTTGGCCACGTGGTAGCTCCCTCCGCCGGTGTGGATGAGGCAGTCCTTGCCGCTGGCCTCCACGAGGAAGATCTCGTCGGAGCGGAAGGCGTGGTAGCTGGTCCCCACCCGGGCGAGGATGACCCGGTCTGCCACCATGCGCTTTCGGATGCCGTCCAGAGACTCGAAGACGGCGGTCTGGGAGATGGGTTTTACGAGGTAGCGGTATGTGTCCACCTCGAAGGAGTCGAAGACGCCATCTGGGGAGCGGGAGAGCAGCACGAGCGGTGTCTCGATTTTACGGCTCCGCAGTACCCGCGCATTCTCCAGGGGCGAGCGGCTCTCCACGCCGTCGTCCAGAAACAGCAGGTCACAGCGCGGGCCCGGCTCCTGGAGCGCGTGGAGGGAGTCCGCGTTCCGGCACTGGATGTCCACCTGCCGGCGTCTGCCGTAGGCATAGATGGTCTCGTTCAGGAATCTCCTCATACTGGGATCTGCTGTGAGGATTCCTGTCTGAATAGATTCCATGATTCTCCTATTCCGTCACCGGCGTCGCACCTGGAGAATCCGTCACAGGGGATATCATAGCAATGTCCTCGTTACCATGACAACGTCAATGCGAAACGGCGGTCGATTTACTGCCGTTCATTCCAAAATACGCGCCGTTCGTTCCATTTCGTTCCCGCTGGACCGGATTTTCGATATAGTTTTAATACTATATATAAGGAGGTCGCCTATGTTTTCCACTGAAAAGTCCAATCGGAACGTCCTGGTCTATGAGCGGGAGCCCGGCGAACAGCTGGACTCGTTTACCATAAATATGCTCCGAAGCTGCTGCCCGCCCGAGGTGCAGCCGATCGGCATGGAGGAGGGAGGGAGCATCCTGCGACTCCCGACCGCCTCTCTGGTTCCTGTAGAGGAGGCACTTCAAGGGGGCGATTCACCCTTTGCAATAATGCGCTCTCTCTTCGACGCCATACGCAGTGCCCGCACCAGCATGATTCCCATCTCCGAGCTCCTCCTCAACATCCAATACCTCTATTTCTCTCCCGAAAAGCATGCCATCCAGCTCCTCTGCCTGCCCGTCTCCGGGTCGGCCCGTTATTCCCAGCCGGCGAGGGACCTGTTCCGGTCCCTCGCCGCTGCCGCCGTGACTCCCGCCACGCCGCCGAGCAGCGAGATCCTCTCGCTGCTCGCCTATGTGAACTCCCCGGAGTTCACGCTGGAGGGCGTGGCAAAACGGCTCGAGGGCCCGTCGTCCTATGCGGAAACTCCATCGCCCGTACCCGATCCGCCCCAGGACGGCGTCCTCACCCGGGTCCGTGACTTCCTGTCCGGCGAGGATACCCGTGAACTGCCAGACCTCGCGGCCTACCGGACCCCGGATGACGCCTACGCCCTGGTGCTGCGCTCCACGGGCCAGGAGTTCCCCCTTGGCCGTCGGGCCCTCACCATCGGCACTGACCCGGAGCGGGCCGATATCCTCCTGCGCTGCAACTCTTTTGCCGACGGCGAACACGCACGAATCAGTTTCCAGCGGGGCGGGTACTATGTGGAGGATCTGCACTCCCGCAGCGGGACCCGGTGCAACGGGAAAAAGGTGCGGCTCTGGCGGCCGGAACGGCTGGAACCGGGGGATATCCTGCGGATCGGCGAGGATGAACTCGTGTTCGGGAGCCGCAGAATGCCCCGGTGAAATGGCGCACCTATGCGAAAAACCGACAAAATTTAGCACTCCGGAAAAAAGAGTGAAAAATTTTTTTGAATTTCGTTGACAATATTTCAGACGGGTGGTACATTATATATGCAATTAGCACTCGGACGAATTGAGTGCTAAAATCAAATTGCAGAGGCGGCGAGGATATGTTATCGACACGCAGAGAAAAAATTCTGGGTGCCATTGTGGAACAGTACATTGCCACTGGTGAACCGGTGGGCTCCAAGACACTGCTCAGCAAACTCAGCATATCGGTCTCGTCCGCAACCATTCGAAATGATATGGCGGCTCTCACCAAGCTGGACCTCATCTATCAGCCCCATACCTCGGCCGGGCGCATCCCCACGGAGAAGGGTTACCGCTACTATGTGGACAACCTCATGAAGCCCGAGGAGCTCGGGGAGGGGGACCGGAGAAGGATCGAGGCCGGGGTCGACACCCGGTCTGGAGATCCGGAGATCCTGCTGGAAAAGGTGGGCGAGGCCCTCGGAGAACTCACAAACTTCGCAGCCATGGCCACGACACCCGCCGACGAGAACGCCAGCATCCGGAATATCCGAATGGCACCGGTCAGTTCCCGCACCTGTGTCGTTGTGCTCCTGACATCCACCGGCATCCTGAAGAGCAAGGCCTGCCGCATGGATACGGAAATCACGGACGACATCATCCAGTCCTTCCGGGACATTGTCGGCCGGGAGTTCATCGGAAAGCCGCTGAAGGAGATCACCACCATCTTCATCCAGACGCTGGTGGCATCCCTGGGAGTTCAGGCATTCACCATGATGCCGCTTCTCACCACGGTCGGAGACCTGGTGGAGAGTGCATCGCAGGCCACCATAACGGTGGAGGGACAGTCCCGCCTCTTGGGTTATAAAGACTATGAGGGCAACGTCACCGAGCTGCTGAACTTCCTGCACGAGCAGGGGCCGCTGGAAATGCTCCTGTCGGACGCTCCGTCCGGAGAAGGAGACATCACCGTGCGAATCGGCACAGAGAACCGGTTCCACGAGCTGCAGAACTCCACCACCATCATTTCCAAATACCGGATCGGCGACGGCGCCAGCGGCGCTATTGGAATCATAGGGCCGACCCGAATGGACTATTCCAAACTGATTCCCAGCATCAAATATCTCTCCGACGTGGTCAGCCGAGTCCTGTCGGAGGTATACGAGGAGGATTCGTCGAACGATGGATACCGAGAATAAAAAAGACACCGCCCCTGAGGCCGAGGCCAAAGAGACGGAGAGCAAAGAGGCCGAAGCGGCTGCGGCAGAGGAGAACACCGCCGGAGCGGAAGAAGCTTCCGAGGAGGAGGCCGGGGAGAAGAAAGCCCTGGATGAGATCTCCGAGACGGAGGAGAAACTCCGGCACCAGGTTGCCGACCTCAACGACCGCTACATGCGCCTCTATGCAGAGTATGACAACTACCGCAAACGCACGGCGGAGGAGAAGAAGAAGATCTACGGCAACGCCACGGCGGACGCCTACTCCGACCTCTTCCCCATCCTGGACAACTTCGAGCGGGCCTTTGAAAACGAGGATACCACGCCGGAGGACTTCCGCAAGGGAGTGGAAATGATCTACAAACAGGTCCAGGACATCTTCGACAAGGCGGGGCTTGAGACCTTTGGCGAGCCCGGCGAGACGTTCGACCCCAACATCCACAACGCGGTCATGCATATAGATGACCCGGAGAAGGGCGAGAACGAAATTGTCAACGTATTCCAGAAGGGCTACAAACTTGGAGACCGCGTCATTCGACACGCAATGGTGCAGGTCGCCAATTAGCTTATAGATTAAACCTTGTAAGCGCAGCATAAATCAAAATTAAGTCTTATTACGACGGAGGAATATATCATGAGTAAAATCGTAGGAATCGACCTTGGAACCACAAACTCCTGCATCGCCGTTATCGAGGGCGGCGAGCCCACAGTTATTGCCAACGCAGAAGGCGCCCGGACGACCCCGTCCGTTGTTGCATTCGGCAAAGACGGTGAGCGTATGGTAGGCCAGGTGGCAAAGCGCCAGGCCATCACCAACCCGGACCGGACCATCTCTTCCATCAAGAGAAAGATGGGCTCCGACTACAAAGTAAACATCGACGGCAAGGCCTACACTCCCCAGGAGATCTCTGCCATGATCCTTCAGAAGCTGAAGACCGACGCAGAGGCCTATCTTGGCGAGCCTGTAACTGAGGCTGTCATCACAGTTCCCGCATACTTCACCGACGCACAGCGCCAGGCCACAAAGGATGCCGGTAAGATCGCCGGACTGGACGTAAAACGTATCATCAACGAGCCGACTGCCGCAGCCCTCTCCTATGGCGTCGACAAAGAGCAGGACCAGAAAGTCATGGTCTACGACCTTGGCGGCGGTACCTTCGATGTCTCCCTCATTGAGATGGGCGACGGCGTACAGGAAGTTCTCGCCACTGCCGGTAACAACCACCTCGGCGGCGACGACTTCGACCAGCGCATCATCGACTGGCTCGCCGATGACTTCAAGCAGAAGGAGGGCATTGACCTCCGCGGCGACAAGATGGCCATGCAGAGACTGAAAGAGGCCGCTGAGAAGGCTAAGATCGAGCTCTCCGGCGTCACGACCTCCAACATCAGCCTTCCGTTCATCACCGCCGATGCCACTGGCCCGAAACATCTCGAGGCCACTCTCTCCCGTGCCAAATTCAACGAGCTGACCTCTGACCTCGTCGAGGCCACCATGGGCCCGGTTCGTCGGGTACTCTCCGATGCCGGTCTCAAGTCCGCCGACATCAACAAGGTCCTCATGGTCGGCGGTTCTTCCAGAATCCCGGCTGTCCAGGAAGCTGTCAAGAAGTATCTCAACAAGGAGCCCTTCAAGGGCGTTAACCCGGATGAGTGCGTAGCTATTGGTGCTGCCATCCAGGGCGGTGTCCTCGGCGGCGACGTCGAAGGACTTCTCCTCCTCGATGTCACCCCGCTGTCCCTCGGCATTGAGACCCTCGGCGGCGTCTGCACCAAGATCATCGACAGAAACACCACCATCCCCACCAAGAAGAGCCAGATCTTCTCCACGGCGGCCGACAACCAGACCTCCGTTGAGATCAACGTTCTCCAGGGTGAGCGTGAGTTCGCAAAAGATAACAAATCCCTCGGTGTCTTCCACCTCGACGGAATCCTCCCGGCCCGCCGCGGAACTCCGCAGATCGAGGTAACGTTCGACATCGACGCAAACGGTATCGTCCATGTATCCGCTAAGGATCTTGGTACCGGCAAAGAGCAGTCCATCTCCATCACCGCTTCCTCCAACATGTCCAAGGAGGACATCGATAAGGCCGTCAATGACGCTGCCAAGTATGCCGATGAGGATAAGAAACGCCGTGAGGCCGTCGACGCCAAGAATGCCGCAGAGCAGATGGCATTCCAGGCTGAGCAGGTCATCAGTGAGAGCGGCGACAAGCTCTCCGCTGACGACAAGTCCAATCTCCAGAGCAAGGTCGATGCTCTGAAGGAGTCCCTGAAGGGCGACAACATTGACGACATCAAGGCAAAGCAGGATGATCTCCAGAAGGTCTTCTACGATGTCTCCGCCAAGCTCTATCAGCAGGCTAACCCGCAGGGCGGCGCCGACGCATCCGGATTTGACCCGAATGCTGCCGCAGGCGGTAATACCGACAGCACCGGCAGCACCGGCTCTGACGATGCCGACGATGTCAATTTCACCGACGTTGACTAAGGCGATATAATAATTGAGAAAAATTTCATTCGAGAATAAGAGAGGTCCTATCCTTGGCAGAAAAACGCGACTACTATGAAGTCCTCGGTGTCGACAAGAGCGCATCCGAAGACGAGATCAAAAAAGCATACCGCAAGCTGGCCAAGAAGTATCACCCTGACCTGAACCCGAACAGCCCCGAAGCCGAGGCAAAGTTCAAAGAGGTCAACGAGGCCTATGAGGTCTTGAGTGACCCGGACAAGAAGTCCAAGTATGACCGTTTCGGCCACGCCGCCTTCGACCCCAACGCAGGGGCCGGCGGCTTCGGCGGCGGCTTCAACGCCTCCGACTTCGGCGACATCGGCGACATCTTCTCCAGCATCTTCGGCGGCGGTTTCGGCGGATTTGGCGGCGGCCAGCAGCGCCGTGCCGACCCGAACGCACCCCGGCCGGGCAGTGACATAGAGACCCGCATTACCCTCACGTTTGAGGAGGCCGCCAAGGGCTGCGACAAGACCATTACGTTCCCGCGCATCATGAATTGTGACGTCTGTCATGGCTCCGGCTGCCATTCCGGCTCCCCGGAGACCTGCCCGCAGTGCCACGGCTCCGGAACCGTCATGGAACAGCAGCGTACCGCCTTTGGCCTTTACCAGACCACGAAGGAGTGCCCGCAGTGCCATGGCCGCGGAACCATTATCAAGGATCCATGCACCCGCTGCAAAGGCCTCGGCATGATCCGTAAGAATGTCAGCGAGAAGATTCATATTCCCGCCGGCATCGACAACAACCAGGTCTTCTCTGTGAAGGGCGCCGGAAACCAGGGCCCGAACGGCGGACGTCCGGGTGATCTCCTGGTGGGCACCACGGTCCATCCACATGACATCTTCACCCGCGACGGGTACAATGTCTACACCAGTGTCCGGGTCACCTATTCCCAGGCCGTATTGGGCGATGAAGTCTATGTCCCCACGCTGGACGGCAAAGTCAAATACCACATGCCCGCTGGCACGCAGCCAGGCGCCAAGTTCCGTCTCCGTGAGCGCGGCATCAAGCCTGAGCACAGCACCATGAAGGGCGACGAGTATGTGACCGTCATCGTCGATGTCCCGAAGAAGGTCACCGACCACCAGAAGGAACTTCTGAAAGAGTTCGATAAGGAGTACATCAACCGTCCCGCCAACGACGGCTCAGGGGAGAAGACTTCCGGCAGCAAGAAGAAATCCCGCTTTGGAAAATTCCGGGATCACTTCGACTAGGAGGGCGCTGCGAAGAGCAGTACTTTCGACGGAGAAGACAGCCACAGCGGTTTTGACCCGTTCAAAGACTTTGGACTGGGGTTTGACGACTGGGACGACTTCTTCGGATTTTAATATTCAGCTATTAGGGGCCGTATCACTGGGTAGTGATACGGCTCTTGTTTTTTGCTCGGGCTGTGACAAGAAATACCCCCTACGGGTATTTTTCTCCGAATATACCTACATACGCCATAATATTGGCAGAAAGGTGGTATTTTCCAACTTTTTTCGGTTTAATTCCTGGCCTCCACGGCGCAATGCTGAGGCTGAGATAGGAATATATAGTACATATAGCTGCATTATGTAGTATATATTTGGCGGAATAGGGTGGCCTTTTACCACCGTTTTTCAATATTTAGGGCATGTGGTGTAAGTGGGGACAGCAGTAGAAGCAACTCATACCAAACTACGATTTATTAACTGCCAGGTATGAGACAAGTCTGTGCTATTTTGAAACAACTCATACTCTGGGATGATCTTAATACCCTTAGGTATGAGTCCGACCATCTTGATTTTGCTCAGACTCATACCATGGTAAGCCTTTGAAACCATTTGGTATGAGCCCGACCATCCCGATTTCGCTCAGACTCATATTCTGGGAAGCTTTTTAGGACATTTGGTATGAGTTGCAATAAGGCCAACTCATACCACATAGCCCTTTTTGGGGAAGAAGGTATGAGTTCCCCTCAAATCTCGTTTGCGTGATTCTTTTCCTGTTCCGGTCTTTACAGTTTCCCAGCAAATGTACTAAAATAGGAGAGATATTGCAAAGAAAATAGGTGTTATTTTTGATCATTACGGATTATCTGGAGCGCAACGCCCGGGAGTGGCCGGACGACACCGCTCTGGTGGAAATCAACCCGAGCTATGACGAGAGCAGCCGCATCACCTGGAAGGATTATGCCCTTGTCCAGCCGGAGCCGGGCAAGGAGTTCCGGAGGGAGATCACCTGGGGGGAATTTGACCGCATGGCCAATCAGGTGGCAAATCTCCTGTTCACCCGGGGCATCAAGAAGGGCCAGAAGGTGGCCATCCTGCTCATGAACAGCATTGAGTGGCTGCCCATCTACTTTGGCATCCTGAAGACCGGCGCCATCGTCGTGCCCATGAACTACCGCTACGACTCCGAGGAAATCAAGTACTGTCTCGACAAGGCGGATGTCTCCATGCTCGTCTTCGGACCGGAGTTCACCGGCCGTGTCGAGAATATTCTGGACCGCATTCCGGACGTGGAGCATCTGTTCTATGTGGGGGAGGACTGCCCGAACTTTGCGGACAGCATGAACCGCCTCATCAAGTACTGTTCCACAGAAAAACCCAATGTGAAACTCACCGAGGATGATGACGCTGCCATCTATTATTCCTCGGGTACAACGGGCTTCCCAAAGGCTATTCTGCACGCCCATCGCAGCCTGAACCATGCGGCTGTTGTCGAGCAGAAACACCATGGGCAGACGAAGGAAGACGTGTTCCTATGTATCCCGCCTCTGTATCACACCGGTGCAAAAATGCACTGGTTCGGCTCTCTGGTATCCGGCGGAAAGGCCGTTCTCCTCAAGGGCGTAAAACCGAACGTCATCCTGAAGGCGGTCTCCGAGGAAAAATGTACTATCGTCTGGCTGCTGGTGCCGTGGGCCCAGGACATCTTGGACTACATTGACCGCAAGCAGCTCAACTTCAGTGACTACAACTTTGATCAGTGGAGACTCATGCACATCGGCGCACAGCCTGTTCCCCACAGCCTCATCCAGCGCTGGCTCAAAAAATTCCCGAACCAGGAATATGACACAAACTACGGGCTGTCCGAGTCCATCGGGCCCGGCTGTATCCATCTCGGCATTGGGAATGAGAACCATGCCGGCGCCATCGGCATCCCCGGCTACGGCTGGGAGGTACGCCTGGCGGACCCCGAGGACAACGATATCACAGAGCCCGACACCGTCGGTGAAATCTGTGTCCGCGGCCCCGGAGTCATGAAGTGCTACTACAAGGACAAGAAGGCTACTGAGGAGACCCTCATCAACGGATGGCTCCATACAGGTGACATGGGCCTTCAGGATAAAGACGGTTTCTACTGGATCGTCGACCGTAAGAAGGACGTCATCATCACCGGCGGTGAAAACCTGTACCCGGTTCAAATTGAGGACTTCCTCCGTGGGAACGACGCCATAAAGGATGTGGCCGTTATCGGCCTGCCGGATGAGCGTCTGGGAGAAATTGCCACGGCGGTCATCTCCGTCAAGGAGGGCTTCACGCTCACCGAGGATCAGGTCAACCAGTTCTGCCTTGGCCTTCCGCGCTACAAGCGTCCGCGCAAGATCATATTTGCCGACGTTCCCCGGAACCCCACCGGTAAAATAGAGAAACCAAAACTCAGACAGATGTACTGCGGCGACAACCTCGTCGCCAAACAGGTTCAGGAGTGAATTCTATGAAGAAACTTTTGCTTGGAAACGAGGCCATTGCCCAGGGCCTCTACGAGGCCGGCTGCCGGCTCGTATCCAGTTATCCCGGTACACCCAGCACGGAGATCACCGAGTTCGCCGTAAAGCACGACGAAATGTGGTGTGAATGGGCACCCAATGAGAAAGTGGCGCTTGAGACTTCCATCGGAGCCTCCATCGCCGGTGGACGTGCATTCTCCGCCCAGAAACATGTTGGCCTCAACGTAGCTGCTGACCCCATGTTCACCGTGTCCTATACCGGTGTGAACGGTGGCCTTGTTATCTGCGTCGCCGACGACCCTGGCATGTTCTCGTCCCAGAACGAGCAGGACTCCCGCCACTATGCCAAGGCGGCCAAAATCCTTATGCTCGAGCCCGCCGACTCCACGGACTGCAAGGAGTTCACGAAGCTCGCCTTTGAGCTCTCCGAGAAATTTGACACCCCGGTCATCCTGCGGGAGACCACCCGTATTGCCCACTCCTCCAGCATCGTCGAGTGCGGGGAGCGGGAGGAAGTCCCGGTCAAGGACTATGAGAAGGACTTCCAGAAGTATGCCATGCTCCCGGCCTGCGCCATAAAGCGCCATGTCGTCGTGGAGGACCGTCAGAAGGCGGAGGCCGAGTGGGCCAACACCGCTCCGGTGAACCGTATTGAATACAACGACAAGAAAATCGGCGTCATTGCCGCCGGTATCTCGTATCAGTATGCCAAGGAGGCCCTGGGAGACAAGGCCTCTTACCTGAAGCTCGGCTGCGTCTATCCGCTGCCGGACAAACTCATCAAAGAGTTCGCAGAGAATGTCGACAAGCTGTATATTGTAGAGGAGCTCGACCCGTTCATTGAAGAGCATGTCCGTGCCATGGGCATTGACTGCATTGGCAAAGAGGCCTTCACCATGCTCGGCGAGTACACCCAGGCCCTCATCAGCAAGGTCATCCTCGGGGAGGAGAAAGAGCACCTCACTGTGGATATGGATATTCCGCCGCGTCCGCCGGCACTCTGTGCAGGATGTCCGCACCGCGGCCTGTTCAGTGCCATCAAACCTCTGAATCTCTATATCAGCGGCGACATCGGCTGCTACACCCTCGGTGCCCTGGCTCCCCTGAACCAGATCGACACGACGATCTGCATGGGCGCCTCCGTCTCCGCTCTCCACGGCCACAACAAGATCCGCCCGGACGAGGCCAAGAAGTCCGTTGCCGTCATCGGCGACTCCACATTCATCCACTCCGGCATCACCGGAATGATCAACGCCGCCTATAACCAGTCCAACTCGAAGATCATCGTGCTGGACAACAGCATCACCGGCATGACCGGCCATCAGCAGAACCCCACCACTGGAAAGCGCATCAATGGCGACCCAACCGCCGCCGTTGACCTTGAGGCTCTGGCCCATGCCTGTGGCTTTGAGCGCGTTCTTGTCGTGGACCCGTATGACATTGCCGGAACCAGAAAAGCCATCAAGGATGAGCTTGAGGTGGATGCCCCGTCGCTCATTATCTCCCGCCGGCCCTGCATCCTGCTGAAGGAAGTCAAGAAGAATCCCCCGTACCATGTGGAGTCGGACAAGTGCATCGGCTGCAAGGCCTGTGTCCGCATCGGCTGTCCGGCCATCAGCTTCCGGGACGGCAAGTCCTACATCGACTTCACGCAGTGCACCGGCTGTGGAATGTGCCAGCCGCTCTGCAAATTTGATGCCATCCAGGAGGGGAAATAATTATGACGAAAAGTATTCTCATCGTCGGTGTCGGCGGACAGGGCACGCTGCTCGCATCCCGTCTGCTCGGCCGCGCCCTCCTCGCAAAGGGCTATGACGTTAAAATTTCCGAGGTCCACGGCATGTCGCAGCGCGGTGGCTCCGTCGTGACCTATGTCCGGTACGGTGACAAGGTTGCATCGCCCATCATTGAGAAGGGAGAGGCCGACATCATCCTGAGCTTCGAACAGCTGGAGGCGGCCCGCTGGTTGCCCTATCTGAAGAAGGACGGTACCATTGTCTGCAATACCCAGAAAATGGACCCCATGCCGGTCATCACCGGCGCCGCCAAGTATCCGGAAAAGGTCCTCGACCGTGTGGAGGCCGCCGGTGCGAAAGTGCAGCGGGTGGATGCTCTTCGGCTCGCGCTGGAGGCTGGATCGCCCAAGGCGGTCAACGTGGCCCTCATCGGCGTGCTGGCGAAAAACACCGACATTGACCGGGAAATCTGGGAGGAGACCATTAAGACCACGGTCCCGCCCAAGTTTGTGGAGCTCAATGAGAAGGCGTTCGCGCTGGGGTATGAGACGAAATAAAATAGTTGCAATTCAGGGCTGTGCCGGTTTGGCGCGGCCCTTTTTGCATGTCATGCCCTATTGTCCGAATCACCAGAAAATAGGGGTTGAAATAAGCGGCAGGCGCGTTATAATAGTTACTGGGTTAGCACTCTAGAGAAAAGAGTGCTAAATTTACTGTAACTGACACAGAGGTGCTTTTCCATGTATAAAAAACAGTTCAAGGCCGAGTCGAAACGGCTGCTGGACATGATGATCAACTCCATCTATACGAACAAGGAGATCTTCCTCCGTGAGCTCATCTCCAACGCCAGTGATGCCGAAGACAAGCTCTACTTCAAGACGCTCCAGGACGGCATCAGTGGATTGAGCCGTTCGGACTTCGTCATCTGGCTGGAGCCCGACAAAGAGGCCGGCACCCTGACCATTCGGGACAACGGTATCGGCATGACCAAGGATGAACTCGACAAGAACCTGGGTACCATTGCCAAGTCTGGTTCCCGCCTGTTCAAAGAGGAGTTCCAGGATGATGGGACCGCTTCAGAGGAGGCCACGGAGGAAGCCACCGAGGATACGGGCGATTCACCTGCTGACGACGAAGACGCCCCCAAGAAAGACAAGGACATCGACATCATTGGACAGTTCGGTGTCGGTTTCTATTCCGCCTTTATGGTGGCAAAGAAGGTCGTCGTAAAATCGAAGGCCTATGGCTCCGACGAGGCCTATGAGTGGACTTCCGAGGGCGCCGATGGCTACACGCTCTCTCCATGCGTGAAGGATGACCACGGTACGGAGATCACCCTCTACATGAAAGATGACAACGGCGACGAGGAGTACAGCCAGTATCTTGAGACTTACATGTTGAGTTCTCTGGTAAAGAAGTACTCCGACTATATCCGCTACCCCATCAAGATGATGGTCACGGAGCAGAAGCCGAAGGAAGACGCCAATGTCGAGGAGGGCAAGGAGCCGGAGCTCGAGGAGATCACCGAGGAGAAGACCCTCAACACCATGGCTCCCATCTGGAAGAAACAGCGCCGCGAGGTAAAGGACGAGGAGTACAACGAGTTCTATAAAGAGAACTTCTATGACTACACGGACCCGTGCTGGATCATCCGCTCCTCCACCGAGGGTGTTGCCACCTACACCGCACTTCTCTTTATTCCGGGAAGAGCCCCCATCAACTATTACAGCAAGTCCTATGAGAAGGGCCTGCGGCTCTATGCCAGCGGCGTCCTCATCATGGACAACTGCAAGGACCTGCTGCCGGACTACTTCAGCTTTGTCCGCGGACTTGTAGACTCTGAGGACCTGAACCTCAATATCTCCCGTGAAATGCTTCAGCAGGACAGCCAGCTGAAGGTCATTGAATCTCATCTGGAGAAACGTATCAAGAGCGAACTCCTCAAGATGCTCCGTACACAGCGTGACACCTATGAAAAGTTCTGGGGCGAGTTCGGCACCCAGATCAAATTTGGTGTCTACAGCGACTACGGTATGCACAAGGACCTCCTGCAGGATCTCCTCATCTACCGCTCCTCGAAGGAGGGCAAGTACACGACACTGGACGAATACGTGGATCGCATGGCACCGGACCAGAAATATATCTACTACGGCTGCGGTTCCTCCCCAGAGTCCATCGCCAAGCTGCCTCAGGCCGAGCGCGTCCTTGAGAAGGGCTATGAGATCTTCTATCTGACCGATGAGGTCGATGAGTTCTCCATCAAGACGCTGCAGACCTACGGCGAGAAGGAGTTCCGCTCCATCACCGATGACGATCTGGGCCTCGAGACCGAAGAGGACAAGGAGAACCTCAAAAAGGCCGACGAGGAGAACAAGGACCTCTTCGATCTCATGAAGGAGGATCTGGGCGACAAGGTCGTCGCCGTCAAGGCCAGCTCCCGCCTGAAGTCCTATCCGGTCTGCTTCTCCACCGAGGGCCCCATCTCCATAGAGATGGAGAAGGTCTTCATGACCCAGCAGGACCCCTCCAACCGCGTCCATGCCCAGAAGGTCCTGGAGGTCAACACCGAGCACCCCATGTTCTCCAAGCTCCGTCAGCTCTACATTGCGGACGACAAGGAGACCATCAAGACGTATACCAAGCTCCTGTACGGACAGGCCGAACTCATTGAGGGACTCCCGCTGGAGGATCCCATCGAGTTCTCCAACGACATTTGCGAGCTCATGAAATAAGAAAAATCCCGCTTAAGGGAAACCCCGCTGCATGTGGAAATCGCGTGCGGCGGGGCTTTTTTTGCTTTTCTGGGGCGATTCACTTTTTGTTTCGGCGAAATCTGCTCTAAGATTCGAACCGTTCATTCCGCCAGAGATACCTTTCATTCCCGACCTATAGAAGTGCCGGGGAGCGGGGGGTATCATGGGGGCAGTCTTCCGGAGACAGAAAAGATAAGGAGTGTCCTTCCATGAAAAACATTGTGCTCACCGGGCGCCTCACGGCGGACCCGGAGAAAAAGGAAGTCGGGGACCAGCACATCAAACTCACGAAACTCCGCATTGCCAACAACGACAGTGACCGGGAGAACGGCGAGTTCTACGATGTGGCCTGCTGGAACAAACAGGCGGAGTTTGCGGGAGACTACCTGAAAAAGGGGTCCAAGGTCCTGGTCCAGGGCTCGTTTAACAACGAGTCATACAAGGACGCGGAGGGGAAGAAGAGGACCCATTTTTCCATCAACGCCAACCGCGTCGAATTTTGCTGAAAGGTGCCGGACCCGCCGCCCGCGGCGTGCCCTTGCCGCAGAACAACTCCAGAAACAGCAAGCTTTGTCCGACAGCATCTCGTAACCCCCACAGAAAATCTCGCGGGTTCCGGCACTTTTCCTATATTCTGCAGGCTGTCGCGGGCGCAGTCCTCCTCAGCCTGCTGCTCTGTATGCCAGTCCAGGCCCTCGGCCCGGATGATGACATAGTGCTGCAGCTGAACGGCGGGCACTTCCGGTTCTACCGGGAGCCCCGCACAACGGTGCGCAGCACGGGTATTCATTCCTCCTTTTCCTCTGCGGTTGCCCGAAGCGGAAAACAGTCCAAATTGGGAAGCCGCAGAGGTTATAGAAGGAGTCCATCGCGTCCCCGCCGTCGTGTAGTGACATCTCGAAAGGCACCAAGGCGGCAGAGGGAGAACAGGGCACGTGCCCCTGATATGCCTGTGACACGCTGGGATGCGGTGGAAAGCTCCGCTCTTCAGTACGGGGAGTCCCTGTACTCCACCGTCATGGAGACCATTTCAGAGGCATCGGAAACCGTCTCGGAGCCGGAGACCTGGGAGGTTTTCCCGGAGGAGACCTCTGTGGCACACACTGAGAGAAAAAAGAAAAATAAGAAGAAATACTGGATACCGGTCCTGGTGGCCGCGGCAGCGGTGGCTGCCGCCACTGCCCTCGTTCTGACCCGCAAGGGGAGAGGCGGAAAAGGGACCGGAGAATGGGATGACTTTCAATGAAGAAGAAAAGAATGTTTGCAGCGGCTGCAGCCCTGTTCGTCCTATTGCTGTTGTCGGCGGTGCCGACATTTGCAGCGGACCGGACGAGCCTTTCGCAGTTGCTGCCAAATAGAAAAATTATTCAGACCGCACCGGTCGGCTTGCCGACGAGCGGTGGCCTGGCGAGGCTCATTAAGGGAGTCGGTCTGGTTCCACAGCTGCCGACACCTTCTGCACGGAATATTGGTGCCGTATTGCCGACGTCGGGCGGTGATAGCTTCCCCAGAGTAATAAAAAAGGTGGGAGCCGCGCTGCCTTCGGCGGGCAGCGGCAGCTTGCCCAAGGCCCTGAAAAGGGCCGGAGCCGTCTTGCCTTCGGCGGGCGACCTGTTGGGAACCGGCAGACTGCCCAAACTATTTGTCGGTGCAGATGATGTGTTGCCAACTGTGGTGAGCAAGGGGCTGCCCGTGACGGGCAATGGGCGGCTGTCGGCAAAGCTGCCCAAGCTTCTGGAAAATGCCAACATCACACTCCGCGTGCCTGCAGGCAATGTGCCGGCAAGGTCTGCACTGGATGCCGGACTCTCCTCTCTGGGGAGCGGTATTGCCGGTGGCCTGACCGGAGGCGCAACAGGAGCGTTGGCCTTTCCTGGAAAGTGGATCCACTCTTCGCTGTCAGCAGTGAGGGGAATGGTGACCGGTGGGCCCGCAGGAGCGCTGGCCGGGCAGGCCATCCTGCCCGGCGACAGCGTCGGCGGCCTCGGGGGCGCCCTTGCGGGTGCCGCCACAGGCGGCCCGTTGGGCGCACTGCTGCTGCCGGGAGACCGAATGGGCTCCCGGCTCGGTCGGACGGCTGGAGTGCTCAGCGGTGCGGCCAGAGGCGTCCAGGACCGGCTTCCGGGCCTTACTGGACAACTGATCGGTGCCCTGAACGGCTCGCTCCTGGGCGCCGTCAAATCCGCACCGAAACTTGTGGCGGGCAGACCGCTGGCCACGTTGGCCGGCGGTGCCACGGGCCTGCTGCAGGGTGCGCGCAGAGGTGCCATGTATTTGCCCTTTAAGCATGTGAACGGTGCGGTGTCTGCCCTGCTGCAGGCCCCTCTGGAGGCCGGCAAGGCCGTTCTGCTCCTCCCGGGGAACTTGATTGGCACAGGCACCGGCCTCGTTGCTGGCACCGCCACAGGCCTCATGAAGGCGGCCCTGCCGTCTGCACTTGCAGTTGCTCTGAACACCACGGCGGGCGCCGAGGCCGGTGACAAACTGGGCGCCCTTGCCGGCCTCCTGTTTTTTCCGGCGGACAAGCTGCTCTCGTCCGCCATGCAGATTCCCGCCCGGATCATCGGCATTCTCACCGCGGAAGCCGGCGCCGCCCTGGGACTCCTCCTCGGACTTCCCATGGCGCCGGCCGGCTTCCTGATTGGCCGCACCATCGGTCGCGCCTCCGGCGCGGTCGTCGGTCCGCCCCTTGGCGCCTTCGGCGGCGCTACCCTCGGCGGCGGGATCGGTGCCGTCGTCGGCTTCCTGACCGGCGCACTGCTCGGTATCCCGAGCTTCACCTCCTGGCTTCTGGCACCCATCGGTGCCGTGGTCGGCTACTTTATCTGGGCGGTCATCTGCGCCCCAATCTGGTTTGTCGTTGGCGCTTTTAACGGCGCCGCTGTCTGCGGCGCCCTCGGCGCCACCGCCGGTGCTTTCTTCGGCATGACGGTGGAGGCCCTCATTGGTGCCACCGTGGGGTACATCGCCGGGCGATTCCTCGCCACGGTCCCCGTGGCAGTTCCTGCCATGCTCCTGCAGCTGACCGGCTCCATTCTGGACACCCTGACCGGAGCTGTCCTCGGCCGTCTCATCGGACTCTTTGCAGGACTTGCCACCGGTATCGGAATGGCAGCGCTTCTTGCCGTCGGCCAAATGCTGCCCAGAATGATATCCGGCGCTGTTCTTCTCGGTCTTGCCGGCACCGCAACGGATGCCATCCTCGGTATCCTCGCTGGCCTGTTGAAAGGCAGCCTCCGCGGTCACCTTTTCGGCGCACTGGTTGACACCGCTTCCGGCGCCCTCGCCGGCACTCTTCTTGATGCCATCCTTTTCCGCATCCTCGCGGGCCTCGCCATTATCGGCTCGTCCGCTGCCAAAGAGGCTGCGGTACAGGCATCCCTCGGCGGCCTTCTCGGCAAGGTCCTTGGAATTGTGAACCATACCATCCTCGGTGGCTTGCTCGGCAGTCTGGCAGGGCGGCTCCTGGGCACCACGACCGACACGCTTCTCGGCTCGGCACTTAACACTGCTGCCGGGTGGACTCTCGGGAAAGTAATGGGCTCCATCGCGGATGCCATTGCGGGATCGTTCCTGCTCAGCACGGCGCTTGCAGCGGCAAACGGCTTCCTCGGACTTGTCACCGGAACCCTGGGCGATTCACTTCTCGGCTCCATCCTCGGCCACACTCTATTCCAGATTCCCGGCACGCTGCTCGGTGCCCTCTTTGGCGCATCAGCGGCTCGCATCCATCAGCGTCTCGTCGGAAGCACGGAGACCCCGCCGCCGGTCCTCACCACGGAAACGAGTGCGGCAGGGGAGAACCCCGCACCGGCAGAGTCCGTTCCGGATGTCCAAGAAGAGTCTGCAATTGTGCCAGCACCTTTTGTCGATGCCGCCACAACTCAGGCTGGTGGTGAAAATGGTGCAGGCAGTACCAGAGAGGGCTCCATCGCCAACCCGGAAACCGGCGAGTCCGGCTCCATTATTGCAGCAGCAATCCTGATGCTCGCCTCCATTCTCGGCCTCGCCTGGAAACCGGAGAAAATTTCATAAAACTTTGCGGGTGCTGAGCTGTGGCTCGGTGCCCGCTTGTTTTTGCCCTTTATTAACTGTGATTTCTGTGCTTTTCCCAAAAAGCAGTTAAGTGAATCGGTAGAATAAGGATGATGTTAACTGCAACCTTATTATTATTAGGAAAATGCAGTTAATGATCCACTTAGATAAGTGTGGCAATTAACTGCAAACCCTCAAAGACAGAAAAAGTGCAGTTAATTCGCCCCACCCAGCCATCCAGTGGTTAACTGCAAACTTTACCAAATTTCCAGAGTGCAGTTAAATTGCCCGCCAGAATGGAAAGAACTTAACTGTATATAATCAATAAAAGTAAAAGTGCAGTTAATTCAGCTGTTCTGGCGAGCCAATAGTTAACTGCAACCTTCCCAAAATATCCTGAATGCAGTTAATATATCTGCTGAAAAGGAAGGTACTTAACTGCATTTCATCAATAAAAATAATAGTGCAGTTAATCCACCTTCTCCGATACCCAAAATGTTAACTGCAAACCTTCAAAATTTTCCAAGAAGCAGTTAATTCTGCCCACTAGCCCCAATTTCACTCACCGGCCACAATTCCACTCATCAGCCCTAATCCCCCCAAAAAAAACGACACCCGCCGGCTCCCCAAAACACAGGGGACCCGGCGGGCATCGAAATTATATCCTATTTGGAAAAGGGAGAACTTATTCGTGGCTCTGGAACAGCTTGCCCTCCTCGGACCAGCGGACCCACTCGGCAATGTTGACGGTGTGGTCGCCTATGCGCTCCAGATACTTGTCAATCATGAGGAGGTTTACGAAGGTCTCGCTCTCCTTCTCCGTGACATTGGGCTTGATGATCTCCTGGATGAGATCCTTGCGGATGAGGCTGAACCAGGAGTCCACGGTATCGTCATCCTGGATGATGAGCTCTGCGTGCTTGACGTCGCGGTCAAGAAAGGCGTCGACGGCGCCGCTGACCATGGACACGACGTCCTCACCCATAGAGTTTATGGACTTCTCAATATTGGCGGGCTCGCTGGTGATGAAGGGGGCGAGCTCGGCTATGTCGGCCGCCTGATCGCCAATACGCTCCATATCATTGATGATGTGCAGGGCGGTGGAGACATGGCGGAGATCCGAAGCGATGGGGGTTTGGAGCAGCAGAAGCCGCAGGCAGAGGTTCTCAATGTCCTGATTTTTACGGTCTATCTTGGACTCTATTTGCGCTGTGCGGATGGAGAGCTCCTGGTCACGGTTCACGAAGGCCTTGACTGCGGTGGAAATGGCCTCCTCGCACAGGGCGCCCATCTGATAGATCTCCTGATGCAGCTCCTTGAGCTGCGAATTGAATTCGTTTCTCATTTCATTTCCTCTCTTATCCGAATCTTCCGGAGATGTAGTCCTCGGTGCGCTTGTCCACCGGGTTGGCGAACAGCTGCTCTGTCTCACCGAACTCGACGACCTCGCCGAGGAGGAAGAAGGCGGTCTTATCAGCAATTCGGCCGGCCTGCTGCATGTTGTGGGTGACAATGACAATAGTGTAGTCCTTCTTGAGCTCTATGGCCAGGTCCTCAATCTTTGTGGTGGAGATGGGGTCCAGAGCCGACGTGGGCTCGTCCATGAGGAGGACCTCCGGGTTCACGGCGATGGCGCGGGCGATGCACAGGCGCTGCTGCTGACCACCGGACAGAGCCAGGGCACTCTTCTTCAGTTTATCATGGACATCGTCCCAGAGGGCGGCCTCGCGGAGCGTCTTTTCCACGATATCGTCCAGTTTGGATTTCGAGTGGATGCCGTGGGTGCGGGGACCGTAGGCAATGCTGTCATAAATGCTCATGGGGAACGGGTTCGGCCGCTGGAAAACCATGCCGATGCGGTGGCGAACTTCGTTGACGTCTACTCCGTGGTAGATGTCCTGACCGTCGAGGAGGATTTCACCGGTGACTTTGCAGCCTTCCACGAGGTCATTCATGCGGTTTAAAGACTTGAGTACCGTGGATTTGCCGCAACCTGATGGGCCAATGAACGCGGTGATCTCTTTTTCGGGGATATCCATGGAGACATCTTTGACGGCGTGGAAGTCGCCGTAGTAGATGTCCATGTTCTTCATCTGGATTTTTGGGTTAGACAATGAAAATCAGCCTTCCTGTGATGCAGTAAGTTTTTTGGCAAGACGGCGCGAAAGCGCATTGATTCCGATGACCATGACGAGAAGGACAACGGCGGTGGCATAGGCCTGACCGGTGTAGAGACCCTCGGTCATGAGGCAGTACATGTGGACGGCCAGCGAACGGGCTGGCTTCATGACATTGAGCGTCGCCGTTGTTCCGGTGCCGCTCGTGAAGATAAGGGCTGCAGTCTCACCGACGATTCGACCGGTGGCCAGAATGATGCCGGAAAGGATACCGGGCATAGCTGACGGCAACTGGAGACGGAAGATGGTGCGGAGTTTGCCGGCACCGAGCCCGAAACTGCCCTCGGCATAGGACTCCGGCACAGCGAGTAGTGCCTCCTCCGACGTGCGGACGATGAGCGGGAGAACCATGATGGCCAGGGTCAGACATCCTGCCAGGATGGAGTAGTCCATGTGCATGGCGATGACGAAGGCGAGGAAGCCAAACAGTCCATAGACGATGGAGGGAATTCCGGAGAGGGTGTCGTTGGTGACCCGGAGAATCTTGACGAACTTGGAGCCCTTCTTGGCATACTGGGTCAGATAAATAGCACTTCCGACACCGATGGGTACGGCTATGATAAGTGTCAGGAGAGTCATGACCAGCGTGTTGATGATGGCAGGCATCATTGAGACGTTGTCGGCATCATAGTGCCAGTAGAACAGCTTTGGGGAAAAGTTCGGTATGCCCTTGACCAGAATGTAGATGATCATGGCGAATACTGTAAGAACGGAGATCAGGGCGCCGAGATGGATCAGAAAGTAGAGGATACAGGCACCGGGATGATTTTTATAGGATGCAAATTTTTCTCTCATCACGCCGCCTTCTTTCTGTTGACCGCCGAGAAGCATAGGTTAATGATCAGGATGAAGACGAACAGGACCGCCGATGTCGTGATCAGCGCTTCCCGGTGCAGTCCGGAGGCGTAGCCCATTTCCAGTACGATATTGGAAGTCATGGTACGGACACCGCTTGTGATGCTCTCCGGCATGATGGTCTGGTTTCCGCAGACCATGATGACGGCCATGGTCTCACCGATGGCGCGGCCAATGCCGAGAATGACGCCGGACAGGATGCCGGAGCGGGCGGCCGGGAACGTGGCGCGGAAAATGCTGCGTTCCTTCGTGGCACCGAGGGCGAGGGAGCCCTCGTAGTACATGCTGGGAACCGCGTTGAGAGAGGATTCCGTGGTTGTGATGATGGTTGGCAGGATCATGAGACCGAGCAGAATGGACGCAGTCAGAATGCCCTTGCCACTGTTGTGGTTCCATGCCTGGAGAATGGGGACGATGACGACCAGGCCGAAGAAACCGTAGACGATAGAGGGGATGCCTGCTAGCAGCTGTACTGCCGGCTCAATGGTGTCGTGAATCTTTTTATTGGCATAACAGGAGAGATAGACGGCGGTGAATATTCCAATGGGGACACCGATAATGATGGCACCTGCAGTGACATACAGGCTGGCTATAATCATTGGGAAGATGCCGTACTGGTCTGCGTCGGGGTTCCAGGTCCTTCCGAAGAGGAAGTTGGCCGGGCCAATCTTATGAAAGGCAGGGAATCCGTTGACAAAGACGAAATAGCAGATCATGATGACCGCTGCTATGGAGATGAACGCGCAGACCAGGAAAACGGCCTGCATGGTTCGCTCCGACATTTTTCTGTTCAAGGATATTCCTCGTTTCTTTTGCTAATGTAGTGCTTTACTTGAGTTCGGACCAATTGCGGATCTTTCCGAGGAAGATATCCCGGATCTGCTCCGCAGTGAGATTGTCGATGTGGTTTTTCTTGTTGACGATGACAACGATTCCGTCTTTGGCGATGGTCTGGTTGGAAAGCTGCTTCTGCTCGTCCGGATCCAACTCGCGGGATGCCATGCCGAAGTCGACAACGCCCTCTTCCGCTGCCTGAATGCCGGCGGAGGAGCCGTTCTGTTCAATTTCGACGGTGACCTTTGGGTTCAGAAGCTGATACTGACTTGCCAGACGTTCCATGACCGGCCCGACAGAGGTGGAACCGGAGACGGAGATGGTTCCTTTCATACCCTTGGTGGTCTTGTAGCCCACGGGGTTGCCCACCTGCAGGTAGCCGGCATCACGGATGATCTTCTGGCCGGGGCGGGAGAGGATGAATTTGATGAAATCCTTCGAGACCGCCGAGAGGCTGCCGGGTTTGTAGCAGATGTTGAACGGGCGGACGAGTTTGTATTTGCCCGCATTGATATTCTCAATGGACGGATGGATTCCATTTACTTTCAAAGCTTTGACGTTGGTGGAGAGCGAGCCCAAGGAGACATATCCAATGGCATTCTCATTACCAAGGGTGCTCATAATCATGACGGCGGTGGAGTTTGTGACTTCCGCGCGGGGTGTGGTGGCGTCTCTGCCCTGTGAATCCTCAATGCCGAGCATCTCAGTGAAGGCACCACGGGTGCCGGAACCGGCCTCGCGGGAGATGGCGTCTATGCGGTCGGTCTTATTGCCGCTGCTGCCGCACGCGGCGAACAGGGAAACGCAGAGAATGAGGGTCAAAACAAGACAGATGACTTGAAAGATCCGTTTTTTCATATAGTGATTCCTCCTTGCCATAAATATAAAAACGGTATGTAAAAGGACCCGGAGGGCGTATGTAAAATTCTCGTAAAGAATAAAGGAATTGACTTTAATATTTCGGTGATGTATTATCCATTTAACTAAATGCGAGGACGGAGAGAGTACCCCTTCATCCCCTGACGGACAGAGAACGGCGCCATGGCTGAGAGCGCCGGGTCAGACGGAGGGCGAAGACCACTCCCGAGCAGCAGGACGAGACAAGCTCTGCCGGAGAAGCCACCGTTAGCGGGCTAAAAGAGTGAAAACTCAAGGTGGAACCGTGCTGGAAATTCCGGCACCCTTGAACAGGACATTCAGTGTCGTGTTTGCGGGTGCTTTTTTTCTGCCCGGAAAACGGCGAAATCTTTTGGAAAAGGGGATATTCATCCATGAAAATCATCGACAGCCACGGCAACGTATCCGTCTGCCCGGAGGAGGAGGAGCTCCATGTTCTCCGCCACTCCGCCGCCCATATCATGGCACAGGCGGTGTCCCACCTCTGGCCGGAGGCCGACTTCGGCTTCGGACCTGCCACGGACAAGGGCTTTTACTATGACATCGACCTCGGCGACGTGAAGATCACCGACGAGGACCTCGTGAAAATTGAGGATGAGATGAAGAAGATCTGCAAGCAGAACCTTCCCTTCAAGTCCTTCATCCTGCCCCGTGAGGACGCAAAAAAACTCATGGCGGAGCGCCATGAGAAGTATAAACTCGAACATATTGACGACCTGCCGGAGGACTCGGAGATCAGCTTCTTCCAGCAGGGCGACTACATTGACATGTGCACCGGCCCGCACATCTGTTACACCAAGGCGCTGAAGGCCTTCAAGCTCACCTCTACCTCTGGTGCCTACTGGAGAGCGGACAGCAATAATAAGATGCTCACTCGTATCTATGGTATAGCCTTCCGGAACAAGGATGAGCTGGCCGAGTACGAGAAGCTCATCGCCGAAGCCGAAAAGCGGGACCACCGCAAAATTGGCAAGGAGATGCAGCTCTTCATGATGGTCGACGAGGGCCCGGGCTTCCCGTTCTGGCTCCCCAACGGCATGAAGCTCAAGAACGCTCTCTCCCAGTACTGGAGAGAGAAGCAGGCCGAGTATGGCTATGAACTCATTGAGACCCCGACCATCCTGTCCCGCAAACTGTGGGAGACCTCCGGCCACTGGGATCATTACAAAGAGAACATGTACACCACGACCATCGACGACGAGGAGTATGCCATCAAGCCGATGAACTGCCCCGGCGCCTGCCTGGTCTACAAGAGCCAGCCCCGCAGCTACCGTGACCTTCCGCTCCGCCTCGCCGAGGCCGGCCATGATCACCGCCACGAGCTCCGCGGCGCACTCCACGGGCTGTTCCGCGTCCGCGCCTTTACCCAGGACGACGCCCATCTCTTCATCCGTAGAGACCAGATTACCGAAGAGGTTACGAAGACTGCCCACCTCATCACGGACTACTACAAGCAGTTCGGCTTCCCGTTCAAGGTAGAGCTCTCCACCCGCCCGGAGAACTCCATGGGTTCCGACGAGGACTGGGAGCACGCCACCCAGGGCCTGCGGGACGCCCTTGACAGCATGGGCATGGATTACATTGTCAACGAGGGCGATGGAGCATTCTACGGACCCAAAATCGACTTCCACCTTCAGGACTGCCTGGGACGTACCTGGCAGTGCGGCACCATTCAGCTGGACTTCCAGCTCCCGCTGAACTTCCAGCTGGAGTACACGGACAAGGACGGCAGCAAACAGCGGCCCATCATGATTCACCGCGCCGGTTTCGGCTCCTTCGAGCGCTTTATCGGCATGCTCACCGAGCAGTATGCCGGCAAGTTCCCGGTATGGCTTGCCCCGACCCAGGTCAAGGTGCTTCCGGTATCCGAAAAGACCATGGACTACTCCATGGAGGTCTATAAGAAGATTCTTAAGACCGGCATCCGTGTGGGGATTGATGAGCGCGGCGAGAAGATCGGGTATAAGATCCGCGAGGCACAGCAAGTAGACCGTGTTCCGTATATGCTTGTACTTGGACCGAAGGAGCATGAGGCCGGAACCGTCGCTGTCCGAAGCCGCGACACCGGCAAGACCGAGACCATGACCCTCGACGAGTTCCTGGCCAAGGTCACGCAGGAAGACAAAGACCGGGTCTGACTTGGGAAACTTTACAGTACGGCGGGCGAATCCGGCGGACCTGCCAGCCATCCTCCTCATCTACAACGATGAGGTCGTGAACGGCTTGTCCAATCTGGATATCCACCCGAAGTCGGAGGAACAGGCGGAGGAGTGGTTCGCGCGGTATAACCGGGAAGGCGAAAGTCATCCTCTTCTGGTGGCGGAAGCCCCGGATGGCCACATCGCAGGCTTTGCCTGCCTGAGCCGGTTTCGGGAAAAAGAGGCCTATCGGTCCACGGTGGAACTCTCGGTCTATGTGGCCCGCAAGGACCGAAAGCAGGGCGTTGCCACAGAACTGCTGGAAGAAATTTTGGCGGAGGCTCGTCGGGACCCGGAGGTTCATCTTGTGGTGTCGGTCATAACCTCGCTGAACCGTGCGAGCATTGAGCTCCACAAAAAGTTCGGCTTTGTCTTCTGCGGAAGGATCCGGGAGGTCGGAACGAAATTTGGTCACTTTATGGATATAGACAATTATTCTTTGAACGTATAGAATAAAGAAAAAGCAAAACCGCCCAATCTTAAGGGCGGTTTTACTTTGGATGTTATGGATATTATGGGATGCGGGTGTAACATTATGGGATCTGAGTTATTTGAACACCCGTTCAAATAACTTACATATATTATAACCCGGAATAGAAACTGCGTCAACAGTTTTTCTGAACGTTTGTTTTATTATTTATAAAAATTAGAAAGAGGAGTGGCCACATGGCTAGAAAGTCCTACACGGAAGAGGAGAAAGCGGCCCGCCGCAACCAGATTCTCACAGTGTCTCTGGCTCTGTTTGAAAAAGAGGGATACGATGGTACCTCCATGCGGCAGGTGGCCGACAAGTGTGGTCTCTCCCTCGGAGTCCTCTATTACTATTTTAAAAATAAGGAAGATATCTATCTGGAGCTCTACAGTAAATCTCTGGATCTCATGGAGGAATCCTTCCGTGAAGCCATGACCAGTCCGGTGCCCGACATCCCGTCCCGCATCAGTCTTCTCATCTTCAGCTACTTCAATTTCTACAATGACCATCCGGATTATTATCGGGTTTTCACTTATGGGAACCGCAGCGGGGACAAAGAAGTGGAAATTCCTGAGAACCTGAAAGAAAAAAGTGTCAATATTCTTCATATGCTGGAGGAGCCCGTCCAGGATGGAATCCGGGAGGGCGTCATCCGCCCATGTAATAGTTATAAGACGGTCATCGCGCTCTGGACCATGTCCGACGGTGTCCTTATGCTCCATAAGAGCAGCCGTGTCGCTCTGTTCGGAGATCAGTTCATGGACTACTATGCCACAGCAGTCAATATCCTCTTGAATGGACTCTTGGAGGAAAAATAAAAGAAGCGTGAAGAAAATACACAAATACACCCCCAAATGTAGCAAAAAAACTAGACATTTGGGGAATGTTTGATATAATGATGTTGTAGGGAATAACAAATTAAGATTTTCTATCATTCTCCTCTTTTTCCTAAAGGTAACGGTCCCAGTATCGAAAGATACCGGGTCGTTGCTTTTTTATTTATGAAAAGGAACAGTACCGGGCATGGCGGAAACGGCATGCCCGGTACTGTCCCTTTCTACTTTTTACCATATCCAGACGCCGAAACTAGGACCGCACCTGGCGTTTTGGTGCTGACGGTCCTAGTTTTCCCGGCGCCGCCTCCCATCCGGGCGCCGAAACTAGGACCGCGACTGGCAATTTGGGCACCGGTGGTCCTAGTTTTCCCGGCGCCGCCGCCTATCCAGACGCCGAAACTAGGACCGCACCTGGCATTTTGGGCACTGGTAGTCCTAGTTTTCCCGGCGCCGCCGCCTATCCAGACGCCGAAACTAGGACCGCATCCGGCAATTTGGGCACTGGTGGTCCTAGTTTTCCCGGCACCGCCGCCCATCCAGACGCCGAAACTAGGACCGCACCTGGCAATTTGGGCACCGGTGGTCCTA
>Ga0256406_1002105_pt1 | contig 29498 bp, 22 predicted proteins | sample RumenRJG_03DNA_FD_185986 | JGI IMG/M metagenome (GOLD analysis project Ga0256406, IMG submission 185986) | Bovine rumen microbial communities from Lethbridge, Alberta, Canada - RJG_03 | ecosystem: Host-associated > Mammals > Digestive system > Stomach > Rumen | place: Canada: Alberta | collected... | reverse complement strand
GCCTCATGCTGGGCAGGTCGGGGAGGTAGGGTCGGCAGCGCGCCCGTGACGAAACACGAAAAAGTTTCGTGCGCGAACCCGAAAGAAATCCATGCTCAAAACCGAAGGGCAGGCTTGACTAAACACACCGTGGAGCCGACCGCACGGAAGGGCGCGGAATAGAAGCTGCCCCCGCGGCTCACGTGGCAGCCCTGCTGGACCCTGCGCCCACGGACCCACTCGCACGCCTCGTATGGGACCGCGGGCAGCGGGCGAAGGAGGTCGGCCTCCTCCTTCACGAAGCTCTCGAGCCTCGATCCCTCGCGCCTCCCGGAGGGGGCCGCGTTGTGCCTCTCCACGCACTCGGCCACGGCTGCCCCGAGCTCGCCCGTGTCGGCGAAGGCCCTTCCGCGCAGGGCGCCGATCACGTACATGGTCGCGCACCATACCTCGTTCTCGGCGCTCGGCCTGTCGCGCGGATGCCTCACGCGGGCAGGGAGGACGGCTGCCCCATAGCGCGTCGCAAGCTCGCGGTATGCCTCGCTGGGGACGACCTCGCCCTCCTTCGGACGCTTCCTCACGCCCGTGAGCAGGTTGTCGGGGACGATGATCGGCGTGCATCCCCCGAGGAAGGCGAAGGCATGCACATGGCAGCGCAGCCATGTATCCTGCCTCATGTCCAGCGTCGGCTCGACGTAGGAGCGTCTGCTGAATGGCAGGGCGGCCACGAAGGGGCACGCCTTCGACACCTCGCCGGACATGGGGTCCACGAGCTGCATCGCAGGCCCCGCCCAGTCGACCTCGAGCGTCCTTCCCGCCTTGTGGCCGACCCTGCCCGCGACATTGCGCCGCTCGGCATATCCCGCATATCGCTTGCAGAACCGGTCATAGGACATCCATGGCCTGCCTTCGGCCTTCAGGGCGTCTGCATGCTCGCCGTGCAGCAGCCTGAGCGTCACGCCGGTCTTCCCGGGCTCCCCGTGGATCGCATCCCAGTCAGGGTCGGGACAGGCGCATCCGGCTGCATCGGCCTTCTCCGGGAAGGGCCTCGAACAGGGCTCGCCCCCTTCCATGCCTCCTGCATCCTGCCAGGAGACCCTCTCCCTCTCTGCCGCCTCGGCGACAGCCTGGATGCTGTGCTCCGGCACTCCGAGCGATCTCGCCATCGCGTTGCGGGATGTCCCTGCGGCCAGCAGCCGCAGCATCGGCCTGGCCCTGATCCTCCTTGCCATGCATTCCTCCTTCGTATCGTTGGGACATGGCAGGAGGAAGCCATCAGCCGCAAGAGGGGCCCGCCGCCCGGTTTCAGCAGGCGGTGCCGAAGCGCAATATGGACGGTGCCGAAAGGCAATAACCTGCTATCGGCCGGCTGGTGCCGAGGCGCAACAACCGCAGTGCCAGTACGGGCTAATACTCACCCGACCGCGTTTGCGCTGGTAACGATGGCAGAAGAGCCGAGGCATGCACTTAGCTCATGAGATAGCGCGTGCCGCGGCCCGAGCCTTGGACACTCACAAGGCCCTTTGTCACAAGCCCTTTCAGGACCCTTAGGACCTTGTCCTTTCCAAACCCGGTCAACGCGACCACCCGACTGCTTGACAGCAGGACTCCCGGCGAGAAGGCCGAGAGCACCCTCTCCTCGTCCCCGTCGAGAGCAGGCCTGACGTCCAAAACGGGCAGAATCACGCCTATTGACCCCTCGGTCACATCGAACCGAGGCTTAGCCTTGCTATCCGCATACCCCCGCCTTATGCGTCGGACGCCCGTGCCGAACTGCTCGATAACGTTCAAACGGAAGAGGACCCCTCCAAGGATCGGGTTCCTAAGTATGGAGAGGTTCCCCGCAAGATAGTCGTCGACAGCCACGCCGAAGGGAAGGCCGCCAGGAGACACCACCTCGACCCTATCCGGGAACATCGAGAGCCTGATATGACCGCGCACATCCCATGTCCGATGCGCCAGCGCGTTGGCAATCGCCTTGCGGAATGACTCCCTAGGAATCCGCTCGCGCTGCTCGCGTTTGTAGCCCTCAATTACCTCGTAGCTGTAGTAACGGTCGAACATCGTAAGGGCGGCGTCAAGCTGGCGGAGGACGGAAACCCGATCGTGCGTCTCCCTGTCGAGGATGGTGTCTGCATCGGAGCCGAATCGAGCCATATCGATGCCGGGAAAGTCGTTCTCGTCGGCGAGGAGAGCGGCAGCATTGTTGAAACCTTGCCTCGAGCTGAGAAGGCCGAGCGTCTTCAGCGTGTCGTCTCCGAACGTGCTGACACCAACCTCATCCTCGAGGGCCCTGCTGAGGGCGTCAAACGAGAGGTCCTGCCTCGCAGACCTAACGGCGTCGAAGGTCAGGTTGGACCCCTCCAGCACCAGCCTCCGGAGCTCGAGGTCATCGACCTCGACCGTCGAGGCATCGCTGCGCTTGTATGCCTTCGAACGGTACAGATAGGGCTTGTCGTCCCCCTCAAGGACGCGCAGGGTCACGACTCCCGTGCGAGAGTTCTCCGAAATGTTGAACTCTGGACGCGGGGATATGCCGTCGTTTATTGCATTCTCTATTCTGAGGCGGTCGCTTGTGGGATTCTCGAGGCCCACAATGGTCCCGTCGTCTGCGACTCCAAACAGTATCTCGCCCGTGCCGTAGTTTGCGTATGCGCTCACCGTCTTGAATCCGATAAAACGGGCGCAAAACCGACGCAAATATTATCGTCGGCTTTGGGGATGGGACTGCGGTGGGAATCTTGGACCAAGACCATCCTATGCTGCCAGGCCTAAACCCCCTGCGATACTGCATGGGGCTCCTGTAATCCAGGTCAGCCCTTATCCTGACACCCCTATACCATCATCTGATGAAGGTCTCGATTGCGATCCTTCGTTGTTCGGTGCTGAACATGCGGTTTCCTCCCTGTCCCGTTTTGGTCCAAGATTCCCACCGCAGTCCCAAGAGACATCGGAGAGTCGGGGACTGACACCGCCGCCTACTCCCCCGCCATGAATCCATGCCCTTCGGATAGTCTTCGGAGTTCTCGGACTTGATCGTCTCGTCGGACTTGCCTGCCGGTAACCTCAATGCACACCTTTGCGGAAGAAACGACGTTGCCGATGAAGTCCTGGAAGTCCCTGTTGGTGCCCGCGATACGGTTGACGGTCGCCCAGTCGAGGCTCGCATTTCTCCGCACGGGGGTAAAGGACCTCGCTCTGCTCGATGTCCTCGACATTAGGCTCGATGACGCTGTACGTCTCGTACAACTGGGACGGCTCCATCTCCTTCTTCAGCTCGAACGAGCACATCCCTGAGCCTGCCGTCGGCCTTCCTGAGCCCACCTCCGGTCCTCAGCCCTCCAGCAGGCCGTTGTCGCCCAGGTAATCTACGAACGAGCCGATTATCTTCCGCGCGCGGACCTCGATGTCAGCCTCGTCGAAGTCATCCCGCTCATCGGCCATGCGACGCAGCTCGGCATTGAGCGTGCCCTCGCGCCTCTTTCCCTTAGCGTCCTCGAATCCCAAGTAGTACTTCTTCTTGTCCGCGAAGCGGTAGTCGGCTGCACGGATGTTCACGCGCTTCTCGAGCAGCGCCTTGTTACCCAGGGACTCCAGGTTGGCGCGGTTGGCAAGCGGCTCCTCCTCGGCGCGCCTACGAGCATAGATGTGCTCCACCTCGAGCGTGGTGTCAGCCTCCCAGAGCGGCTGTTCCGGGTCATGGTAGGCCCACCAGGCGAGCATCGAGCGGGTAATGGCCCGCTGGTTGGTGAACTGGAACGTACGGAAGCGGGCCGCTATCTCTTCCCTCTGAAAGAGGTGCTTGGAGAAGGTCACAGGCTCGCCCTTCACGACGTTGACCATCTCGGGGAACATGGGCGTGCGCAGGGAGTTGACCCCCGGCCGCTCGATTGCGTACGCCCACACGAAGGCACAGGTGAGGTCGAGCAGACGCACGAGCTCCGCGTCGTCCACCGTGCCATCTCCCCGGTCGTTGGCGAGGAACCACACGCTCAGGAGGTAGGTCCACATACCGTTGGGCGCGTACTGCATAACGGCCAGGCGACGCAGCACTTCGTCTGAGAAGCCGTCGCGAGCGTCGACCCGCTGCCAGAAGCCCAGGAGGCGTTCCAAGTCGTCGAGCGTGGAGCTGCTGCGGAGAATCGCATAGCTGTCCCTTGCGTAGAAGTCGCGCAGGCCCTGGGTCGTAGTGTCGACGATACCGAGCTTGGCGCGGCGATAGTACATGTAGCGCGTGAAGAGCTCGTCCATGGGCGTCCCGCGCAGCGGCCGCAAAACCTCGTTGGCGCCCTCCTCGAGCGCCTTCCAGCGACGGCTGAACTCGGGTCTCCTGCCCTCGGCGGAGAAGTGCTTGTAGAACTGGCTCTTGAAGATGTCGGCGTCAGAGAGCGGTAGGCCTCGGTCGTTGAGGGTGGAGAAAATGCGCAGCGCCGTGTCTTGGTTGTCGGCCTCGATGGGCAGCAGGATCACGTTGTTGATGATGCGGGACGAGAAGAGTGCGATGTAGCTCGGCCACTCCTGGGCGAGTCCCTCGATTCTCCTCTGGAAGAAAGAGAAGTTCTTAGCATAGCGGCTTGCCCACTTGGGGTCGACCTTGCCTTCGCGCAGAATGTGGAGGAACTCGTCCTTGTCGGAGTCTGAAGCTACCTCCGAGTCGATCTTGAGCTCGTCGGTGTCGGGCTCGTCGTACTCGTCCGTCTTCCAGATGCAGGCCGCGATACCGTCATGCATGCGCCTCGACTGCTTGTCCTTCATACGCGAGAACTTGTCGTAGAACGCGCGCAGCAGGAGCATGATCGTCGTGAGCCGCTGCTGGCCGTCGATGACCTCATGCTGTTCCTTGTCGTTCTTGAAGGTGACGATGGGTCCCAGGAAGTACTCATCCTTCTTGTTGAACTGGTCGCAATCGTCGTTGGGGAAGGCAAACGAGAACAGGTCATCCCACAGCGCCGAGCACTGGTCTTCCTCCCAGGCGTAGGGACGCTGGTAGTCGGGAATGAGGAAGTCCGCGTCCTTGCCAGCGAGCAGGGCACGTATGGAGGTCGCTTCGACGGTGAGCTTCTGTGCCATGGAAGAGCCTTTCGGGATGATCTGCCATTCGTCACGTCGAACATGATACATGCGCGTCGAACAGGCCCGCTGCCCCGGACCACTAACAGCACTTGCCTGGGGGAGAAATGCGCGCTGACGAACGATGTTGAAGCCCTCGCGAAGGGGGGTGGAGGCCTTCGTTGCACGAGCAAGAGGAATCCACCTACAAGCGCCTGTTGGCAAATCGCAGGAGGCCTTCACCCCCGCCATCGAGCTCTACAACCGCCCGACAGTCCAATGAGGCGCAACATGGACGTCGTGATGGAGCTCCGCAGCACATCGACACGCTTCGTCACGGACGAGCGCAAGCTTCATATGTCGGCGCGGTAGTGCCCCGCCCCCTCGAGGGGCGGGGCCACCCTTCCCTACTCGGCCGGGTTCCCTACTCGCTCGGGTTCCCTACTCGGCGGAGTAGTCGGCCTTGGTGGTGTCGACGTCGACGCCGCGCACGTGGTAGATGAGGTTGCCGACCTTCGCGTTCTTGACGTAGTCCTTCGCGACGAACTGGTGCTTGGGGTAGAAGAGCGGAAGGACCGCAAAGTCCTGCCTCGTCACGATGTCGTCGACCTCCTTGTACATGTCGGCGCGTGCGTCCTCGTCCGTCGAAGCCCTCGCCGCGGTCAGGAGCTCGTCCACGCGGGCGTTGCTGTAGAAGGAGGAGTTCTTCTTGGCCGTCGAGCTCAGGAAGTACGTGTACATGTTGTTGTCGCCGTCGGCGTAGGCGGGGAACCACCCCAGGAGCGTCACCTGGAGGTTGCCGGCCGCTCGGTCCTGCGCCCACACGCCGTTGTCGACCGTGTTCACGTCGCAGCTGACGCCCGCCTTTGACCAGAAGTCCTGGATGGCGACGGCGACGTTCTGGTCCTGCGCCCTGACCTGGATGAGGAGGGACGGCGCGCCCTTCTCGCCCAGGATCCTGGCCGCCTCGTCCGGGTCGTACGCGAAGACCGGCGCGTCCTTGTCGAATCCCGGCTCTTGCGGCGTCAGGAAGCCGCTCGCCGGCGTGCCGGCGCCGGAGAGCACGGTCTCGACGAGCTTGTCGCGGTCGATCGCCAGGGAGAGCGCACGGCGGACGTCCGCGTCCTCGAGGCCCTTCCCCTCGCTCAGGTTGAGCGCCACGAAGTAGGTTCCCAGCGTGTCGTAGGAGACGATCAGGTCCTTGACGTCGGGGTCCTGCTGGTAGGTCGCGAGCAGGGAGCCGTCTAGGTCGCACCAGTCGATGTCGCCGTTCTTGAAGGAGAGCATCTTGGTGTTGACGTCGTCGAAGTAGCGGTAGCGCACCTCGTCCAGCGGGGGCCTGTCCCCGTGGTAGGAGTCGTTCCTCACGAGCACGACCTCGGTGGCGTCGTCGTTGCTCTCCATCTTGTAGGGGCCGGTGCCGACGCAGCTGGTGCCGGTGCCCCAGGAGCTGCCCGCCGCGGTGCAGGCGTCGCGCGGGAAGACCTGCGCGTAGGAGGAGCCGAGGTTCCTGGCGAAGCAGGCGTAGGGCTCCGTGAGGACGAAGGTCAGGTGGGTGTCGTCCTCGACCGTGAGGCCGGCAAGCTCGGTCGCCGTGCCCGCGAGCATCTCCTTGGCACCTGCGATCATGTCGTAGAGGTACGTGGACTTGGCGCCGGTGGCGGGCGTGAACATGCGCTCGAACGTGAACTTGACGTCGTCCGCCGTGAGGGCGGAGCCGTCGTGGAAGGTCACGCCCCCCTTGAGCGTGCAGTGGTAGGTCACCCCGTCGGCCTCCGGCGCCGGGACCTCCGTGAAGAGCAGCGGCACAAGCTCGTTCTCCTCCGTGAAGAGCAGCGGCGTCTCGAAGATGGTGTCGGAGATGGAGGAGGACTGGGAGCTCGTCGACTTCTGCATGTCGAGGCCCTGCTTGGAGTTGGCCTGCCCGAAGCGCAGGACCTTCCGCTTCTCCGTGCTGGTGTCGGACGCGCCCTGGCCGCACCCCGCGAGCGAGCCGGTGGCGCCGATCGCCGCCGCACCCGCAGCCGCCGCGCCGACCGAGGCCGTCCCCCTCACGAAGGCCCGCCTCGTCATGCACGAATCACCCATCGTCGCTCCCCCTTCGTCTCTGGACGCGCGCGTCCTTGTCGCCTGCCTGCGGACGGTGCCGCGGTGCCAGCCCCGTGGCTCGCCTGCGGCCACTGCTGCGGCCCCGGCCGCGGTCCCGGCCTCGTGGCCTTGTCCGGCCCCTGCCTCTGGGCCTTAACTTAGGTAAGAAGAGTCTTAGCGAAGACTGTTTCAGATTTGTGGCAGTTTGCGGAACATATGCGCGCGGTCGAGGCGGCTCGAGGGGCGGCGGTGTGGCTCGGGCGCGGCGGGGCGTGACGAGGGCTACTCGTCGGCGATTCGCGCGAGGCCCTCGGCGAGGACCGCCGTCCCCTTGACCAGGTCGTCGTAGTCGATGCTCTCCGCGCGGTCGTGGCTGATCCCGCCCTTGCAGGGGACGAACAGCATCGCCACCGGCATGAGGTCGCCGAGCATCAGGCTGTCGTGGTAGGGGCCGCTCACCACGTCCATGTGCGCGACGCCGAGCTCGTCCGCACGCCCCCTGAGCACGGAGGTGAGGTGCTCGTCGCAGGCGAGCGGGGCGTCGTCGTTCAAAAGCTCGAAGGAGACCTCGACCCCGCGGCGCCGGGCGATCTCTCGTGCGCCCGCCTCGAGGTCCCGCACCAGCGCGTCCTTGTCCGCCGCGCTCACCGAGCGGACGTCCACCGTGAAGGTGGCCCTGCCGGGGATCACGCTGGCCACGCCGGGGACGAGCGCGAGCCTGCCGACCGTACCGGTGATGTAGGCGCTCGTGGACTCCCGCGCGAGGCGCTCCAGCAGCAGGCCCGTCTCCGCCGCCGCCATGTAGGCGTCGCGGCGGTCCCGCATGCTCGTGCCGCCCGCGTGCGACTGGACGCCACGGACCTCGCAGACCAGGTTGGTGGGGGCGCAGATCCCGGTCACGACGCCGACCGGCACGCCGGCGCGCTCGAGGTGGTCGCTCTGCTCGATGTGCAGCTCGAGGCTCGCGTGGACGGGCTCCCTGCGCGGGAACTCGCTCCCGAATCGCTCGGTGTCATAGCCGAGGCGCTGCAGCGCCTCCGCGAGGGTCGTGCCCTCGGGGTCGGCGTGGGAGACGAGGTCGGCGGCGGTCAGGCGCCCCGAGATGGCGCGGCTGCCGATGCAGCAGACGCCGAAGCGGCTCATCTCCTCGCCGGCGTAGACGTTAACCGATACCGGGCGCCTGGGGCGCACGCCGGCGCGCCGCATGGCGGCGACGGACTCGAGCCCGGCGAAGACGCCGGCCAGGCCGTCGTACCTTCCGCCGTTGGGCACCGTGTCGATATGGGAGCCCGTCCAGACCGGCGCCGCCGTGGGGTCCGTCCCGGCGTAGGTGCCGAAGACGTCGCCGAGGCAGTCCTCGCGGACCTCGAGCCCGAGCTCGCGCATCCGGTCGATGACGTAGCTTCTGGCCTCCTGGAACTCGGGCGTGTACACCTCACGGGTGACGCCCTCCCCCGGCGTGGCGTTGAAGGCGGCGATGCCCTCGATCCACCCCTCCAGCTCGTCCCTACGGACCTCGGTACCGATCGCGCCGTTCATGAGAGCTCCTTACCTCGTGGGCCTTCCCTCCGGCAGGAGCCACCATTCGCGGCGGATGCGGCCTGCCGGTGCCAGGGCGGCACGGCGACGGCGCGACGCACGGCGTCGAGCAGACTGGCACAAGGCAACCGTATACCAACGACAGGGCAGGCATCGAGGTCGTGACGAGGAAGTCGCCTATCCGTAACGGATGGAGCCGGGCGCGAGAGAGGACTACGCACCAGCGCGTCGCGCGCGCTTGTGGCAGAGCTCCCAGAACGCGACGGCGCTCGAGGCCGCCACGTTAAGCGAGTCCACGCCGTGCGACATCGGGATGACGACCGTGCGGTCGCACGCCTCGATCACGGGGCGGGTGAGGCCCGTCCCCTCGCAGCCGAAGAGCAGGGCCACGCGGTCGAGGGCGGCGAGCGAGGGGTCGTCGAGCGCGAGCGCCCCCTCCTCCAGGGCCATCGCGCAGCAGGTGAAGCCCCTCTCGCGCAGCAGCGCCATGGTCGCGCGCGGCCACGCGTCCTTCTCCACCCGCGCCCACGGCACCTGGAAGACGGTCCCCATGGAGACGCGCACCGCGCGGCGCACGTAGGGGTCCGCGCAGGTCGGGGCCACGAGGACCGCGTCCACGTCGAGCGCGGCGGCGGAGCGGAAGACGGCGCCCACGTTGGAGACGTCCACGAGCCCCTCGAGGACGGCGACGCTGCGCGCGCCCTCGAGGACCTCCTCCACCGGGGGCGTCCGTGGGCGCCTCATGGCGCAGAGCGGGCCGCGCTCGAGGCGGAAGCCGATGAGGCGCTGCAGGCGCTCGCGCGGCAGCACGTAGACGGGCACGTCCGGGGCGAGGCGGGCGATAAGGTCGCGCTGGGCGTCGAGGTGGCCCTCGTCGGTCAGCAGCGACAGGGGCTCCACGCCCTCCGCGAGCGCCACCTCGATCGCGATCCTCGACTCGCAGACGAGCATGCCCTGGCTCTCGTCGAGCCTGTTTTTGAGCTGGTGCTCGGTCAGGCGCGCGTAGGGCGCGAGGCGCTCGTCGGCCTCGTCGTCCACTCGTATGGTTGTCATGGAAAGTCACCCGCCTCGGACACGTCTTATCGGTACGGGCTATTATTACTCAACCAGTTCGGGCTGCGTCGGCAGCCCGCCGGGTTGCTCCGGTAGCCCGCCGGGTTGCTCCGGTAGCCCGACGGGTGGCTCCGGCTGCCCGCCAGAGACCGCACATCGCTGCCCTACGGCGCCGCGTGCCCGCCTCCCGGCAGGCGCGCGGCCCGATGGATACACGGAAGGGTGAGTTTGATGTCAGAAGGAACCGAGCGCGACGACAGGTCTGCACAGGACATCGTCGCTCAGATACTTGCCGAGGAGACCGCACGGATCGCCAGGGAGGAGGGCGCGGCGGGGACGGAGGGCTCCGCGGGGCTCGCCGAGCCGCAGGCGACGGCCGCGCAGGGCGCGGCGGGGACGGATGTCGCGGGGACGCAGGGCTCCGCGGGGCTCGCCGAGGCGCAGGCGGGTGCCACGCAGGGAGCCGCAAGCGCGCCGTCCTTCTCCCCTGATGACGCCCCGACCCAGCTGCGCCAGCCCGGCGCCTGGGACCTGCCCGACCCCGAGGGCCCCGACACGACGCTGGTCATGGGCGCTAACGCGCTCGAGGACACCGACGGCGGCGCGTCGGGCGCGGGTGCCGAGGCGGGCGACCTAGCAGGCGCGAGCCCCGCCGCTGGCGCGGGTGTCGCGGCTGGCGCCGGGACCGAGGCGGACGCCCTGGCAGCGACTAGCGTCGTGGCCAGTCCGGCCGAGCAGGCCGACGTCCTTCTCCCCTCCGAGGGCGCGCACGCCACCCAGGAGGGCATCGACGTGCTGCACGCGCCCGACGGCGGCAGGGGCCGGCGCGCCCACCTGCGCGGGGGCGCGGACGCGGGCGGACGCAGGCACGGGCGGCGCGGGCGCGTCGCCGTGGCGGCCGTCGTCTGCGGCCTCGGCGTGGTCTACGTCGGCGGCGCCATCTGGTACTCGAGTCACTTCGCGCCCAACACGACCCTGAATGGCCAGGACGTCTCCGGGATGTCGAAGGCCGAGCTCGCGGCCTCGGTCGCGCAGGCCAACGACACGTACTCGCTGCACGTCACGGGCGACGGGCTGGACCTCACCGTGAGCGGCCCGGACATCTCGCTCGCCAACGACGGCGAGTCGCTCGCCGCGGGCGCGCTCGCGCAGACCAACCCGTGGGCCTGGCCGGTGGCGCTCGCGACCGGGACCTCGCTCAGCCTGGGGCAGGGCACGAGCTACGACGCCGACGCGCTCTCCGCGACCGTCTCCGCCGCCGTCTCCGCCTTCAACGAGGATGCCGCGCAGCCGACGAACGCGGGGCTCGCATACGACGCGGGCGCCGGGTCCTTCTCCATCACGCCCGACTCGGTGGGGACGGCCCTCGACGAGAAGGCCGTGCAGGACGCGGTCGCCACGGCCGTGAGCGAGCAGGCCACCGAGCTCGCGCTCGGCCCGGACCAGCTCCTGCAGCCCGCGCTCACCGCGCAGAGCGACGCGCTCAAGGCCTCGCTCGCCAAGGCGAACCAGGTCGTGAGCGCCTCCGTGGCGCTGAAGGTGGGCGGCACGACGGCCTTCACCCTCGAGCCCGCGCAGCTCGCGCAGTGGGTCGGCGTGGACGAGACGGGCGCGCTCTCCGCGGACGAGTCCGCGATATCCGCGTGGGTCTCCGGCACGCTGGCCCCCGCCGTCGACTCGGTGGGCGCCACTCGGACCTACACCCGGCCCGACGGCAAGAGCGTCACCGTGACCTGCGACACGCACGGCGGCGAGTACCTTTCGGACTGCTACGGCTGGAAGGTCGACCGGGATGCGACGGCGAGCGGCATCGCGAAGGCAATCGACGACGCCACCGGCGCCGTGCCCGCGATGGACGTGGCCATGTCGCAGAGCGCCTCGAGCTTCAACCCGGGCGGGCAGGACTGGGGCCCGCGCTACATAGACGTCGACGTCACCGAGCAGCACGCGCGCATGTACGACGAGACGGGCAACCTCGTGTGGGAGTCCGACTTCGTCTCCGGCGACACGTCCAAGGACCACGGCACCCTGGAGGGCGTCTGGGTCATGAACTCCAACCGCGGGACCGACCAGACCCTCAAGGGCTCGGACGAGAACGGCGACGGCGAGCCGGACTACGTGAGCCAGGTCTCGCTGTGGATGCCGTTCATCTCCAACCTCTACGCCTTCCACGACGCCACCTGGAGGTCGACCTTCGGCGGCACCGTCTACCAGGGCAACGGCAGCCACGGCTGCGTGAACCTCCCCTACTCCGCCGCAAGCTCGCTGTGGGACCTGTGCAAGGTCGGCGACGTGGTCGTCGTGCACTACTAGCGGCCCGGCCACGCGGACGACGGCGGCCCGGCCACGCGAATAACGGGTTCGCAGCACAAAACAGCACGTCAGAAGCGCGCCCGGCTCCCCAGGGGGACCGGGCGCGCGGCATGAGCGCAGCCCCAGGAAGCGACTGGTGCATTTTCGGGACTTAGGGACGGGTCGCAGCCCGGAGCAGGCCCGGCAGCGGGTGCCGGGGGCCTGACGCGGCGTGTCGCCTCTCGGAACTCTGGTCAGGATGGGCGGGGACGCCAGGCGAGCGCACCCCGACCCGTCCATAACTCCCAGATTTGCAAAGGCTGCTCCGTGAAACTGCTTCGGGCCAGCGGCGGTCGGGCCCGGGCCCGGGGCCGGGGCCGGGGCCGGCGACCGGGGGCCGGCGGGCGACCGGGGGCCGGCGGTCGGGCCCGGGGCCCCGGCGCGGGCTGGCCCGCTGGCCGGGGCGTCACAACGCCAGGAAGGCCTCGTGGATGCGCAGGTCCCGGTCGAGCTCGGGATGGAAGGCCACCGCGAGCTGGGCGCCCTGCCGCACGGCCACGACGCGGCCGTCCACCCGCGCGAGCTCCTCGGCGCCCGGGCCGACCTCCGCCACGTAGGGCGCACGGATGAAGGTCATGGGCACGTCGTCGCCGACGCCCGCGACCGCACCCCGCGCATGGAAGCTCCCGAGCTGGCGGCCATAGGCGTTGCGCACGACCGTCACGTCGAGGGTCCCGAGGTGGCGGGCCGGACGTACGCCGCTGCGGTCGCGCCCGTCCTCGACGCCGTCCTCGATCCTGGCGGCGAGCAGGATCAGGCCCGCGCAGGTCGCGAGCACCGGCATGCCGTCCGCGACCAGCCGGGCCAGCGGCTCGAGCATCCCCTCCCTGCGAAGGAGCCTTCCCTGCACCGTGGACTCGCCGCCAGGAAGCACGAGCCTGTCGAAGGACCTCGCGAGGTCTTCTGCGCTTCTCAGCTCGAGGCTCTTCTCCCCTAGCTCCGCCAGCCGCCCCTCGTGCTCGACGAAGGCGCCCTGGAGCGCAAGCACCGCCGTCGCCATCTACTGCCCCCGCTCCGCCATCAGCAGCTCGATCTCGTCCTTGTTGATGCCGACCATGGCCTCGCCGAGGTCGCGCGAGAGGAACGCGAGCCGCTCGGGGTCGCGCCACGAGGTCACGGCGCCCACGATCGCGGCCGCGCGCTTGGCGGGGTCGCCGCTCTTGAAGATGCCCGAGCCCACGAAGACGCCCTCTGCGCCGAGCTCCATCATGAGGGCCGCGTCGGCCGGCGTGGCGACGCCGCCGGCCGCGAAGTTCACCACCGGGAGCCTGCCCGCGTCGTGGACCTCGCGGACGAGGCCGTAGGGCACGCCCAGCTCCTTGGCTGCCTCGAAAAGCTCGTCCTCGCGCAGGGCTTGCACCTCCCTGATCTGGCGCTGCATCTTCCTCATGTGGTGCACGGCCTGGACCACGTCGCCCGTGCCGGGCTCGCCCTTCGTACGGATCATCGACGCGCCCTCGGCGATGCGCCGCAGGGCCTCGCCCAGGTCGCGCGCGCCGCAGACGAACGGGACCGAGAAGCGCGTCTTGTCGATGTGGTAGACGTCGTCGGCCGGCGAGAGCACCTCGGACTCGTCGACGTAGTCGATGTCGATCGCCTCGAGGATGCGCGCCTCCGCGATGTGGCCGATCCGGCACTTGGCCATCACGGGGATGCTCACCGCCTGCTGGATGCCCTGGATCATCTTGGGGTCGCTCATGCGAGAAACGCCTCCCGCCGCGCGGATGTCGGCCGGGATGCGCTCGAGGGCCATCACGGCGCAGGCGCCCGCGTCCTCGGCGATCCTGGCCTGCTCGGGGGTGGTGACGTCCATGATGACGCCGCCCTTGAGCATCTGGGCGAGTTCGCGGTTGAGCCGCGCGCGCTCGGGCCCGGGGACCGAGCCGCGCGCGCGGGCCTGAACCGCGGCGGCGCCGGCGGCCGGTGTGGCGGCGCCCGGTGTGGCGGCGGCCGGTGTGCCGCCTGCCTGCGCGTCCTTCTCTGCCTGCGCGTCCTTCTCTGCCATTGTCCTTCTCCCTTCGCTCGTTTTGCGTGAGTGAGAGGATAGGTCCCCTCTGGCCTTGCACAAAGGGCCAGTATCGATAGAATATGCAAGACCAGTTCAAGGCCAGGCGGGCAGGTCGGACAGGACCAGCCCGCCGAGGGCGACATGGCCAGGAAGCGGCAAGGAAAGCGAGGCGAACGTGCTCGACTACGACCTATCGGACCGCGGGGCGCTCGGGCTCTACGAGTGCCTGTGCCGGCACGTGCGCGATGACATCGTCCGCGGCGTGCTCGCGCCTGGCGAGAAGCTGCCTTCCAAGCGCCAGCTGGCGGCCCAGCTCGGCGTCTCGCTGATCACCGTGGAGACCGCCCTCGGGCAGCTCGTGGCGGAGGGCTACCTCGTCGCCAAGCCGCGGCGCGGCTACTACGTCGCACGGATCGGACGGCTCCCGCAGCCGGCGGCGAGGCCGGTGCCAGCCTCGCGCCAGCCCCGGCAGGCCGAGCGGCCCCTCGTCGCCGACGCCTCGCGGTTGCCGGTCCAACCCGACCCCGGCGCGCTCGCCCTCTGGGAGAAGAGCCTGCGCGCCGTGCTCTCCTCCGAGCACTTGGAGGAGGCCTTCGCCGCGCTCACGCCGCAGGGGCTGCCGCGGCTGCAGGCCGACATCGCGCACCTGCTCGCGCACACGCGCGGGATGGTGGTCGACCCGTCGCAGGTCATCGTAGCGGCTGGCGCGCAGGTGCTCTACCAGCTGGTGTCGCAGCTGCTGCCCCGCGATGCCGGCTTCGCGGTCGAGGACCCGGGGTTCCCTCGCATCGCGCGCACCTACGAGGCGGAGGGCAGGTCCTGCGCCTCCGTGGCCATCGACGCCGAGGGGATGTCGATGCGGCAGCTGAGGGAGAGCGGCGCCTCGCTCGCGCACGTGATGCCCTCCCACCAGTTCCCGACCGGTCGGGTCATGAGCGTCGCCCGGCGCTACGAGCTGCTGGGGTGGGCGTCCGAGCGGCCGGGGCGACTCGTCGTGGAGGACGACTACGACTGCGAGTTCCGCCTCGCCGGCCGGCCCATCCCCGCGCTGGCGAGCATCGACGCGACGGGCAGGGTCATCTACCTCGGGACCTTCTCCAAGGGGCTGGGCCCCGTCGTGCGAGCCGCCTACGCCGTGCTGCCGCCCGCGCTCGTCGAGCGCTACGAGGGGCTCAGCTCGGCCGCGGCGGGCACCATGGGGCTGATCGACCAACTGGCGCTGGCGCGCATGCTCGAAGGCGGCGGCTACGAGGGTCACGTGGCGCGCTACCGCCGCCAGGTCAGGGCGCGTCGCGACCGGCTGTGCCGCGAGCTTGCCGCGGCGCTCGGCGACGTGGTCGGCTTCGAGGAGGCCGACTCCGGGCTGCACCTGGTGCTCGCCCTCCGGCTCGGGACGGGCTGGGCCGGACGGGAGGCGGAGGCAGAGGCGGCGCTCGCACGTGCCGCGCGCGAGAAGGGCGTGGGGCTTGCGCCGCTCTCCTCCTTCGCGCGGCTGCCGTACGCGGGCGCGGGGTCAAGGCGGGCGCGGTTCGTGCTGCAGTACGAGCGACTGGAGGACGCGCAGCAGGACGTGCTCGTTGCGTGCCTCGGGCGCCTCGTGGAGGAGGTTGGGATCGCGAGGTAGGATGCCCGGAGAGGCGGCGCGCGGACCGGCGCGACCGGGCGCGGCCGGACATGGCCGGGCGTGGCATAGGGGGCATAGCGGGGGGGCGGCGGCGAGCGCGGGCGCGGACCGGCACAGCCGGGCGTGCAACCTCCCGAATCGGATTGTGCATCTCAGCGACTTATGGACGGGTCGATGGCAGCCGAATGCCCCCGGAAGGGTTCCTGGCAGGCCTACGCCGCATCGTGAGGACGCATCGCGTTTCGTAATCCTGGGCAAACGCACGCGCGCACCTGTCAAGACGCCCCGTGTACGTCCCAGACCCGTCCCCAACTCGGAGAAATGCACGGGCGAGACAGACGGGCTGCGTCTGGCTGACTCCCCCGAGCCGTGCGCCATGCCGTTGGGCACGCAAGCTGGAGCCGCCCCGTTCCTCGCCCCGCGCCGCCCGCCCTTCGGCCCGCTCTTCCTGGTCCAGCCGCTCAGCAAAGATGGCCGTGCCGTTGAGTGCGTCCCGCCTGCTCCGGCGCACGCTCGATAGGCCGCCACGGGGTATGGGAGCAGCTAGGGGTATGGGCGCAGCTAGGGGTATGGGCGCAACTCCTGAAATGGATTTGTGCATCTCAGCGACTTATGGACGGGTCCCGGACGGTCGAGGAGCCCGCCGCGGGCATCCGAACGACCGCGAGAAGGTCCTCGCTCCGAATCTCACCTCGGAATCATGAGCAAACGCGTGTGCGCATGAAACTGGACGGGCCGGAGGCGCCCTTCCGGCACCTCCGGCCCGTCCATAACCCGTTCAGATGCACGTTCCGGTTGAGGGCACTGCAGCGGGGCTGTCGCGGGAGACCGGACCGCCGCTGGCGCCGCGGTGGCCTCCACCGCGCTGCCGCCGCCGCGCTGCCGCCGCGCTGCCGCCGCGCTGCCGCCGTGGCGGCGCGGCTAGTGGCGCTTCTTCTTGGACTTCTTGTGCGGCCTCGTGCTCTTCTTCGGCTGCTGGCTCCGCGCCGGGGGCATGAAGGAGCCGCCGGCGGCGCCGGCACCCGCAGCGCCCGCGCCCATGCCGCGCCCGGCGCACCCGGCGCCGGCCCCGGCGCCCGTGGGCAGGTCCATGCCCAGGCGCGCAAGGTCCTCGGGGCTCGCGCCCATGCCACGCATCATGCTCTTCATCATGCGGGCCGTCTTGCGGGTGTTGCCCTGGTTGATGAGCCCGCGCACGGAGCCCATCATCTTCTCCATCTGCTCCCACTGCTTGTAGAGCTGGTTGACCTCCTGCGGGGTGTGGCCGGAGCCCTGGGCGATGCGCCTGCGGCGCTTGCCGTCGATGATCGTGGGGTCCTGCCGCTCCTTCTTGGTCATGGAGTGGATCATGGCCTCGATGGCCACCATCTGGGAGTCATCGACCGTGGCGCCCTGCTTCTGCACCGCGCGCTCCATGCCCGGCAGCATCCCGAGCACCTTCTGCACGCCGCCCATCTTGCGGATGTTGCGCATCTGGGCGAGCATGTCGTCCATGGTGAAGCCCTGCATGAGCATGCGCTCGGCGTCGGCGAGGTCCTTCTCGGAGGAGAGCTTCTCCGCCTGCTCGATGATCCCGTACATGTCGCCCATGCCGAGGATGCGCTTGGCCATGCGGTCGGGGTTGAAGACCTCGAGCGAATCGGGCTTCTCGCCCATGGAGGCGAACTTGATGGGCTTGCCGGTGACCGCGCGGACGGAGAGAGCGCCGCCGCCGCGAGCGTCGCCGTCGAGCTTGGACATGATGACGCCGTCGAAGTCCACGCGCGCGGCGAACTCGGATACGACGTTCACGATGTCCTGGCCGCCCATGGCGTCGACGACCATGAGGATCTGGTCGGGGTCGACTGCCCGCTTGATGTCGACGGCCTCCTGCATCATCTCCTCGTCGATCTGCAGGCGACCGGCGGTGTCGACGATCACCACGTCGCAGCCGTGCTCGCGAGCGACGTCGACGGACTCGCGGGCAACGCGCACGGCGTCCTTGCCGTCGCCACGGTAGACCTCTACGCCGACCTCGGCGCCGAGGGTCTCGAGCTGGTCGGCGGCCGCCGGTCGGTGGGTGTCGCAGGCGGCGAGGAGGGGCTTCTTCCCCTTGCCCTTGAGGAGGTAGGCGAGCTTGGAGGCAGCGGTCGTCTTGCCGGAGCCCTGCAGGCCCACGAGCATGATCACGTTGGGAGAACGGTGCGGCGCGAGCTCGAGCGCGCTCTCGGTCTCGCCGAGGAGCTCGGTCAGCTGCTCGAGGACGATGCGGACCACGTTCTGCGTGGGGTTGAGCGACTCCAGGACCTCGGCGTCGAGGCACTTCTCCTTGGTCTTGGCCACGAAGTCGCGCACGACGCGGTAGTTGACGTCCGCCTCGAGCAGGGCGAGGCGGATCTCGCGCATCGCGGAGTTGATGTCGTCCTCGGTGAGCTTGCCCTTGCCGCGCAGCTTGTCGAAGGTGTCCTGGAGGCGGTCGGAGAGGCTGCTGAATACTGCCATGTGCTACTTCCCTTCGTTCTCGCCGACGAGCGCGCGCGAGAACTCGAGCGCGTCGAAGGACTGCAGGTCGTCGACCCCCTCGCCCACGCCGACGCGCAGGATCGGGAGTGCGAGCTCGTGCGAGATCTGGACGGCGATGCCGCCCTTGGCGGTGCCGTCGAGCTTGGTCACGATGACGCCGTCGAGGTCGAGGGCGTCGTTGAACTCCTTGGCCTGGTTGAGGCCGTTCTGGCCGGTCGTGGCGTCGATCACGAGGACGACCGAGACGGGCATCCCGGAGCGCTTGCGCGTGACCTTCACGACCTTCTCGAGCTCGCGCATGAGCTCGGGCGAGGTGTGGAGGCGCCCCGCCGTGTCGATGAGGACGAGCTGGGCGTCGTCCTTCTCGGCCCGCTCGATCACGTCGTAGCAGACGCTCGCCGGGTCGGCGCCGCGCGTGCGCGTGACGACCTCGACGCCGGAGCGCTGCCCCCAGACGTCGAGCTGCTCGATCGCCGCGGCGCGGAAGGTGTCCGCCCCGCCGATGAGGGTGCGGGTACCGGCGCGCCTGGCCACGTTGGCGAGCTTGCCGACCGTCGTGGTCTTGCCGGCGCCGTTGATGCCGACGAACAGCACGACGGAGGGCAGGTCGGAGAACGGGTCGCGCTCGGCCGTGGCGAACTCGCTCGCGATGCGGCGCGCGAGGGCCTCGCGGAGCTGCCCGGCGCGCGTGAGGTTCTCGCGCGCGGCCTGCTCGCGCAGGTCGTCGGTGACGGAGATCGCGACCTCCGCGCCCATGTCGCCCATCACGAGGGTGTCCTCGAGGTCGTCCCAGAAGGCGTCGTCGACCTCGCCGCCCATGTAGAAGATCTCGTTGAGCGCGGCGCGCGAGCGGGAGAGCCCCCGCTTGAGCCTGTCCTTGAGCCCCATCAGGCCTCTACCACCTTTCCGGATTGGTCGAGGCGCTGAGACACCACGTGGCTCACGCCGTCGGCCTGCATCGAGACGCCGTAGAGCACGTCCGCCTGCTCCATCGTGCGCCTCTGGTGAGAAATGACAATGAGCTGCGTCTGGTCCTTGAGCCTCTCGATCGCGTCGAGGAGCCGCTGGAGGTTGGCGTAGTCGAGGGCGGCCTCGACCTCGTCGAACACGTAGAAGGGCACCGTGCGCGTGCGGTAGACGGCGAAGAGAAGGGCGAGCGCGGTGAGCGACTTCTCGCCGCCGCTCATGAGGGTCATCTTCATGATCCGCTTGCCCTGTGGCTGGGCCACGATCTCTATGCCGGTCTCGGCGGGGTGCTCGGGGTCGGTCATCTCGATGTGGGCGGCGCCGCCGGGGAAGAGCATGCCGAAGATCTCCGAGAAGTTCTGGTTCACCTGGTCGAACACGACGAGGAAGCGCCTCTTCATCTTGCGGTCGATGGCGGCCGCGATCTTGGAGAGCGACTTGCGCGCCGCCTCGAGGTCGGCGACCTGCTCGGAGATGTAGTCGGCGCGCTCCTTGAGCTCGCGGTACTGCTCCATGGCCACCTCGTTGACGGGGCCGATGGAGCGCAGGCGGGCGGCGAGCTGCTCGGCCTCGACCTCGGCGGCCTCGCGGTCCTCGAGCTGCGGCAGAGCGAGGGCCTCCTCGAGGTCCGCGCCCGTCTCGTCGAGGGCCCTGAGCGCGGCCTCGACCTTTGCCTCGACGCGGCCGATCTCCACCTTGGCGTCCGTCGCCTGGGTGCGGGCGCGCTCGAGGTCGCGTGCCGCGGCGTCGCGCGCGGCCTTGGCCTCACCGATCGTGCGACGGATCCCCTCGGAGTCCGCCTCCACGAGGGAGGCCTTGTCCTTGAGGCGCGCGTCCCAGGCGCTCGCCGCCTCGCGCAGGCCGAGAAGGGCCTCGCGCAGCGGCCCCACGCGCAGGCGCTGGCCGCGCAGGCGCGCGGCCTCGGCGCCGGAGCGCTCCGCGTCGCGCTCGAGCTGGGACTGGCGGCGCGTGAGGTCGTCCTCGCGGCCGATCAGGCTGTTCTTGCGCTCGCGGGCCGTCGCCAGGGCGAGGCGGGCCTCGGAGAGGCCGCGCTCGAGCTCGCCCTCCTCGCGCGAGGCGCCCGAGCGCTCCGCGCCTAGCCGCTCGAGCTCCTCGGCCGCGACGCTCGCGCGCTCCTGGGCGGCGTCGGAGGCCGCCTTGTGCGCGTCGATCCCGCGGCGCGCCTCCTCGGCCTTGGCCAGGAAGTCCTTGCGGCTCTGCTCGATGCGCTTGCGCTCCTGCGCCTGCGAGGCGCGCTGGGACTCGATGCGGGCCAGCTCGGAGGTGGCGGAGGAGAGCTCACCCTTGAGGCGGGCGACCTCGCCGCGGGCGGCGGCGTCGGCGTCGCGCGAACCCGAGAGGCGCCTCTCGGCCTCGGCGCTCGCGCCCTGCGCGTCGGAGAGCGCGCGCTCCAGCCTCGGCACCTCCTCGCGCATCGCGCGGATCTTCCGCTTGCGCTCGAGGGCGCCGCGCTCGGCGTCCGAGCTCGTGCCGACGTAGGTGCGGCCGTCGGCGAGCACGATCGCGCCGGAGCGCGCGACGTAGGTGTGGCGCGGCGCGGCGGCGTGGCCGGCGAGGGCCTCCTCGACGCTGGCGACCACGCGCACGTCGCCGAGGAGCCGGGCCACGGCGGCCTCGGAGCCGGGGGCGACGCGGAGGCTCGGGAGGAGCGGCTCTCCCGGGGCGCCGTCGTCGGGGGCGGGGGCGCCGTCGGCGGGGGCGGCCGCGACCCCCGCGTCCTTCTCGCCCGCGGGGGCGTCGGCGAGGATCGTGACGCGGCCGCTCGTGTTGCGCATGCCGAGGGCCACGTTGGCGACGGAGGCGACCGACCCGTCGTCTTTGACCACGAGGGCGGAGAGGTCGTCGCCGAGCAGGCGCTCGACGAGGTCCTCGAGGTCCTCGGGGGCCTCGATCACGTCGGAGAGGCGGTGGCGCACGAGGCCGGAGACGTCGTTGCGCTTGGTGAGCGAGGCCACGAGGGGGCTCGTGCGCTCGGCGCGCTCGTCGACGGACTCGAGCGCCGAGAGGTTGGCGCGCTGGCGGGCGAGCGCCTCGCGGGCGGCGGACTCGGCGCGGCGGGCCTCCGAGAGCTCGCCCTGAAGGCGGGAGATGTCGTCGTGGGCCTTGGCCGCGGCCTCGCGGGCGGCGTCGAGGGCGGAGGAGGCCTCGTCGCGGCGCGCCTCGCAGGCGCGGGCGCGCTCCTCGCTCACCGCGAGCGAGTCCTCGATCTCGTCGAGGCGGCCCTTGAGCAGGCCGTCCTGGGTACGGGCGCCCTCGACCTGGTCGCGCAGGCGCGCGTAGGCGAGCATCTCCTTGTCGGCCTCGCGCTGGGCACGCTTCTGCTCCTGCTCGAGGGAACCCACCTTGGCGGCGAGCTCGCGGCGGCGCTGCTTGGCCTCGCGGGCGCGAGGCTCGAGCTCGTCGGCGCGGCGCTTGGCCTCGTCCCAGGCGGCGCGAGCGGCGTCGAGCTCCGCGCGGACGCGCTCGAGCTCCTCGGCGCCCTCGCGCCGGCCGCGCGCGGCCTCGTCGAGCGTGCGGGCGAGCTCGGCCGCTCGCGCGTCCATGCTCCTGCCCTTCTGGTCGAGGAGGCGCAGGTCGGAGTCCATGCGCGTGATGAGCGAGCCGAGCCGGCGACGCTGCTCATCGAGGTCGCCGACGAACAGGCCCTTCTCCTCCAGGAGCTTGCGGTAGCGCTCGAGCTCGGCGCCCTTGTCGTCCAGGCGCGCCTGGGCGAGCGCGGAGGCGGCCTCGGCCTCGCGCTCGCGGGCGCTGGCTCGCTCGTGCGTGCCCCTGAGGTCGCGCACCTCGTCGACGGCGAGGCGGCGCTTGAGCTCCACGAGGCGCGCCTGCACCTCGTGGGCCTCCTGGGCCTTGGCGACCTGGCGCTCGAGGGGGCGCAGCTGTCGGTTGATCTCGCGCGAGATGTCCTTGGCGCGGCGGAGGTTCTCGTCCATGCTCTTGAGGCGCCGCTCGCTGCGCTGCTTGCGGTGGCGGTGCTTGGAGATGTCGGCCGCCTCCTCGATCAGTTCGCGGCGGTCCTCCGGGCGGCTCGAGAGGACGGAGTCGAGCTTGCCCTGCGAAATGATCGAGTGCGTGTCCTTGCCCATGCCGGAGTCGTGCAGGATGTCCGTCACGTCGAGCAGGCGGCAGACGGCCCCGTTGATCAGGTACTGGTTCTCGCCGGAGCGGTACATCCGACGCGTGATGGCGACCTCGTCGAAGTCGACCGGCAGCATGTGGTCGGAGTTGTCGAAGGTGAGCGTGACCTCGGCCATGTTGACCGCCTGGCGGGCGGAGGAGCCGGAGAAGATCACGTCCTCCATGGCCTGGCCGCGCAGCATCTTTGCGCTCTGCTCGCCCAGGACCCAGAGGATCGAGTCGGAGATGTTGGACTTCCCCGACCCGTTGGGCCCGACCACGACGTTGAGGCCGGGGTCGAAGACCATCTGGGTCTTGTCGGCGAAGGACTTGAAGCCCCTGAGCATGAGTGACTTGAGGTACACGGCCCGCCCCTGCTAGCCCAGGCCGCCCGTCGCGGGAGCGGCACCCGCGGCGGGAGCGGCACCCGCGACGGGAGCGGCGTCGGCAGCACCCGCGGCGTCCGCGGCGCCGACCCGCTTGATGGTCTCCTCGTCGCCCAGGTTCCTGAGGGCGTCCAGCGCGGCCGCGCTCTCCGACTCCTTCTTGGAGGAGCCGGTGCCGCGGCCCATGCGCGCGCCGTCCACGAAGACGACGGAGGTGAAGGTCGGCAGGTGCGCCGGGCCCTCCTCGCCCACGAGCTTGTACTCGGGGGCGCACTTGTAGTCGCGCTGCGTGACCTCCTGCAGGCGCGACTTGGGGCTGATCGGCCTCAGGGCGCGCTCGGGGACCATGTAGGGGGAGAGGGTCCTGCGCACGAACTCGTGGGTCTTCTCGTAGCCGGCGTCGAGGTAGAGGGCGCCCACGACGGACTCGTAGACGTTCTCGAGGGCGGAGTGCATGCCACGCGTCCCCGTGCCCTTCTCGGACTCGCCGAAGACGATCAGCGGGCCGATTCCCAGCTCCTGCGAGACCTCGGAGAGCGTGGCGCCCGAGACGAGCGAGATCTTGAGGCGGGTGAGCTCGCCCTCGTCCATCTGGGGGAAGCGCTCGAAGAGGTCTGTCGCCACCATCGCGCCGAGGATGGAGTCGCCAAGGAACTCGAGCCTCTCGTAGGAGGCCGAGACCGGCTGGCCCTCCACGGCGGAGGGGTGGGTGATCGCGGAAGTGATGAGCCGGGTGTCGGAGAAGTGGTGCTCGACGATCTTCTCCACGGCGCTGATTCTCTGGTGAAGCTTCAAGAGGCTTCGCTCCCCTTTTCTACTGTGCGTTCTCGATCGCGTCGACCGCGTCCTTCACGGTCTCGATGCCCTGCAGGGCGTCGTCGTCGAGGGTCTTGCCGAACTCGTCCTCGAAGGCGGTGACGAGCTCGAGCAGGTCGAAGGAGTCCGCGCCGAGGTCGGAGAAACTCGTGCCCTCCTCGACGGAGTCCCTGTCGCACTCGAGCGTCTCGCTCACGAGGTCCCTGACCTTCTCCAAGATTGCCGCGCGGTCCATGCCTGCCTCCTCGCATACGTTTCGGCGCCGCCGGGCCTCCCGGCGAGCGTCCCCGGCGACCGGGCTCCCGCCGACGCCGGGCCACCGGCGCAGGGGCCACCCCGCCGCCGGGACTTGACGTGAAAGATTGTATCCGTTAGCTCGCGTCGGCAAGCGCCTGGGCGATGCCGTCCACAAGGCCGCCGCGAACGGCCGCCGCGCAGGCGGCGGTCCCCTTGGCCACCGCCGTCGCGCTCGTCGCGCCGTGGCCGATGAAGACCGGCGCCTTGAGGCCGAGAAGGACCGCGCCGCCGTACTCGTCGCCGGAAAGCTCCGCCGCCACCCGCTTGAGCGCCGGCTTGAGCAGCAGCGCCCCCACGGCCGAGCGCTTGCTCTCCCCCGCCGCGGCCTTGATCTGCTTGACCAGGTACTTGGCGGTGCCCTCCATGGACTTGAGCGCCACGTTGCCCGTGAAGCCGTCGCACACGATCACGTCGAAGGAGCCCAGCAGGAGGTCGGTGCCCTCGGCGTTGCCCGCGAAGCCGCAGCCGGCCGCCGCGAGCGCCTCGTGGTAGGAGACGGCGAGCTCGGAGCCCTTGGCGTCCTCCGTGCCGTTGGAGAGCAGCCCCACGCGCGCGTCCTCGACGCCGAGCACCACCTTTGCGTAGGCGCGGCCCATGTGCGCGAACTGCACGAGCATCTCGGGCCGGGCGTCGGCGTTGGCGCCGAGGTCGAGCGCGATCGTGCGGTGGCCATCGAGGCCGGGCAGCGCCGTCGCGAGGGCGGGGCGCCTGATGCCGCGGATCCGACCGACGCCCAGGGTCGCGGCGGTGAAGATCGCCCCCGTGGAGCCGGCGGAGAAGAACCCGTCCGCCTCGCCCGCACGCACCGCGGCGCAGCCGCGCACGATGCTCGAGTCCCGCTTGGCGCGCACGGCCTCGGCGGGGTGCTCGCCCATGCCGATGACCTCGGTCGTCACGAGGGCGCGGGCGCGCTCGTGGGACTCGGCGAACGGGCCCACGACCCCCTCGTCCCCGGCGACGAGGACCTCGAGCTCAGGGTCGGCCGCGAGCGCGGCCGCTATGCCCTCGAGCACCACCTCGGGGCGCTCGTCGCCCCCCATGGCGTCAACGCAGATGGTAGTCACGCTCTTCTCCTCCCCGTCCGTCCGGCCGGCAGCCCGCCCGCTCGGCGCGTCCTGCGCCCGCACGCGGTCCGCATACAGAAAAGGAGGCCAGCCCCTCTGAGCCAGCCTCCCACAAAGGTTGCACGCTGCTGTGGCTAGTCGGTGACGACGACCTCGCGGTCCTTGTAGTAGCCGCAGTTGGGGCACACGTGGTGCGGAAGCTTAGGAGCACCGCAACGGGGGCACACGGAGCGTGCCGGGGCGGCGAGCTTGCTGTTGGCGGAGCGGCGAGTGTGCGTGGCGCCGCGGCCCTTCTTTTGCTTAGGAACTGCCATCGTTTACCTCTCTTACTTCTGTACCGCCCGAGAACGGACGGACTTTCTGCAAATCACACAGAAACGAACTATACCACCTTTGCGCACGCGTTGCATGGCTCCAGCATATCTTCACCGTGCGTGGCGCCCGTCCCGGGCGGCTAGTCCTTCTCGCCCGGCTGCGGCTCGTCCGCGCCGTCCGACAGGTCGAGGCCCCTGAGCGCCGCGAACGGGTTGGAGGAGAGCCTCTCCTCCTCGATCTGAGCCGCGTGCCCGCAGTCCCCGTGGTTGAGGTTGGCGCCGCACACGGGGCAGAGGCCCTTGCAGTCCGGCCTGCAGAGAACCACGAAGGGGGTCTCCATCACGAGGGCGCTGGTGAGCGCCTCGGTGAGGTCGAGGGTGCGGTCGGGCGAGACGAGCGAGTAGTCCGGCCCCTCCTCCTCGTCCTCGGCGGGGTGCTCAGGCTCGTGGAAGAGGTAGTACTCGTCCACCTCCGCCGCGACGTCGAACTCGGCGGGGTCCAGGCAGCGGTCGCACTCGCCGACGACGTGGGCGCGCAGCATCCCCGTCACGAGGATGCCCTCGCCGGCGTTGGTCAGCACGAGGTCGTAGTCGATGCCACCGGGAAGGGCGAAGTCGTGCTCGCCGACCTCGTAGCCCCCCTCGTCGAGGTGCCCCGCGAACGGGACGGTGTTCCCCGGGTTGTCCAGGCGCTCGTCGAGCGCGACGATGACCGGCTCCATGCGCTTACCAGTTGTCGTTGCCGTCGTTGGCGGCACCGGAGTTCTCGTTCAGGGTCTGGCGCACGCGCGTGACGGTGCTCGTCAGCGACTTGAGGTTCTCCTCGAGGTGGGAGAGCACCGTGTCGGCGTACTCCTCCGCGTTGTAGCGGGTGTCGCGCTCGTACTGCTGCGCCTGGTCGCGGATGTTCTCCGCCTGCTGGTTGGCGAGACGTACGACCTCCTGGTCGCCCGCGATGACCATCGCCTGCTGCTGGGCGTCCGCGATGATGGCGTCGGCCTGCTTCTGGGCGCGGTCGAGGGTCTCGCCCTGCTCCTTGATGATGCGGCGCGCGTCCTGGAACTCCTGCGGGAAGGTCCTGCGGATCTCGTCGAGAATCCCGTAGATCTCCTCAGCGTCGACGATCTTCTTCTGGCCCCCGCCGCCGAACGACGACTTGGCCTCGACCACGATCTGCTCGAGCTCGTCGACCAGGCTCTCTATCTCCTCACCTGGCTGCATCCAGGACTCCTTTCGTAGCGACAGCTCTATCCCCAACATGTTAGCAGATGCGGCGTTGGCTGCGCCGTCCCACAAAAAGGGCACGTGGGGACGGGTGCGGCGGGCTGGGTGCGGCCGGGTCTGGCTGGGGACGGGCGCGGAGGGCTGGGCGCGTCGGCGCGGCCGCAGGCGCACCGGGCCGCAGGCGCGCGTCCTTCTCGCGCTCCTACTCGGCGCCCCGCGCAGGCTCGGAGCCGTAGTGCTCCTCGAGGCGGCGCGCCACGTTGGGCGGCACGAGCAGGGAGACGTCGGAGCCGAGCGAGGCGATCTCGCGCACGATGGAGCTCGAGACGTAGCCGTACTTGGGGCTGGACATGACGAAGATGCTCTCCAGGTCAGGCGCCATGTGGCTGTTGAGGTCGGCCTGCTGCAGCTCGTACTCGAAGTCCGTCATGGCCCTCAGGCCCTTGACGAAGCCGCCCGCGCCGACCTCGTGGCAGAAGTCGACGAGCAGGCCGCCGAAGGGCCTGACCTCGACGCCCTCCATGCGGATGCCCTCGGCGGCGAGCGCCTCGCGGAGCATGTCGACGCGCTCCTCGAGCGTGAAGGCGGTGCCCACGCCGCGCTTGGCCCGCGACTCCGCGACCGCCACCGTGACCCGCGGGAAGAGCTTGCGCGCCCTCCGGATGACGTCGATGTGGCCGAGCGTCACGGGGTCGAAGGTCCCCGGGACGACGACGTGCTGGACGTGATGGACCTCAGTCATGGTCCTCCCCCACCCTCATGAGGTCCACGCAGGAGATCCCGCGCGACCTCGACCTGACCGTCCGCGCCCCCGCGACGGGGGCGGGCTCGCCCTCCGCGGAGCGCTCGTAGACCACGAGCGCCCCGGGCGCGATGGCGCCCGAGGCGACGCCGGCCTCCACCATGCGCGCGACCTCGGCCGCGCCCAGGGCGTAGGGCGGGTCGAGGAACACGACGTCGAAGGGGCCGCCCGCGAGGCGCCTCGCGACCAGGCGCTGGGCGTCGCCGCACACGACCCGCCACGGGCCGCCCTCGCCGGCAAGCGAGGCCAGGTTGCGCCTGATCAGCGCGCAGGCCCTGCGGTCGCGGTCGACGAAGGTCGCCTGGGCCGCGCCGCGCGAGAGCAGCTCGATGCCCATGGCGCCCGACCCGGCGAAGGCGTCGAGCACGCGCGAGCCCGTGAGGTCGAGGCCCTCCTCGGAGAGGATCATCGACGCGATCGCCTCGCGCGTGCGCTCCGTCGTCGGGCGCGTCGTGCCCCTGCCCTCGGGCGCCTCGAACCTGCGGCCGCTCCACCTTCCGCCGACGACCCTCATGCTAGCCCCTCTCCTCGAAGTACGCGCCGAATCTGTCGCGGCACTCCCGCGCGAGCGGCGCGTGCTCGGGCCGGGAGAGGTCGGGGTCGGCCGCCGCGATCTCGCGCGCGTCCGCGAAGGCGGCCTCCACGAGGTCCTTGTCGGCCGCGAGGTCGGCTATGCGCAGCGAGACGCCGCCGTGCTGGCGGTACCCCAGAAGCTCGCCCTCTCGGCGCAGCCTCAGGTCGAGCTCCGCCAGGGCGAAGCCGTCGCTCGTGTCCTCGAGCGCCTTCAGGCGCCTGCGCGCCGGCGTGCCGCGCTTGGCCGCGCACTCCAGGAAGACCTCGCCGGGCAGCTCGCCTCGCCCCACGCGGCCGCGCAGCTGGTGCAGGGTCGCCAGCCCGAAGCGGTCCGCGTCGTAGACGAGCATGACCGTCGCGTTGGGCACGTCCACGCCCACCTCGACGACGGTGGTCGAGACGAGCACGTCGGTCTCGTGCGCCTTGAACTTCGCCATCGCGTCGTCCTTCTCGTCCGCGGACATCCTGCCGGTGATCAGGCCGAGGGACAGGCCCGAGAGCGCGCCGCGCGAGAGCCGCTCGAAGGTCGACTGGGCCGAGTGCGGCCGCTTGGCGCCCGACTTCGCGCTCTCCGGCACCTCGTCGAGCTCCGAGCCGTCGTCGCCGTCGTCGACGAGCGGGCAGATCACGTAGGCCTGCCGGCCTGCCTCCGCCGCCTCCTGGATCGCGCCGATGGCGAGGTCGGCGTTCTCCGACGGGATAACCCTGGTCGTGACGCCCGCTCCGGGGTGCGGCCGCTCGGAGATCCGGGAGAGCGCGATGTCGCCGTAGAGCGAGAGCGCCAGCGTGCGCGGGATGGGCGTCGCCGTCATGGCGAGCAGGTCCGCCCCCGGGCCCTTCTCGCGCAGGGCGAGGCGCTGGTTGACGCCGAAGCGGTGCTGCTCGTCCACGACCACGTAGGTCAGGCGCGCGAAGGCGAGGTCGCCCGAGAGGATCGCCGTCGTGCCGAAGACGCAGGTGAGCTCGCCGGACGCGAGCAGCTCGGCCGTGCGCGCCCGCTCGGGGGCCGGCGTGGCGCCCGTCACGAGGGCCCAGCTGACGTGCGCCGCGTCGAGGAGGGCGCCGAGCTTGTCGGCGTACTGGCGCGCGAGCACCGAGGTCGGCGCCATCACGGCCGCCTGGGTGCCGGTGTCCGCCACGACGGCGAGGCCGAGGGCGGCCACGGCCGTCTTGCCGGTGCCGACGTCGCCCAGGAGCAGCCTGCTCATGACCCGGGGGGCAGCCATGTCGGAGAGGAGCTCGTCGGCCGCCTGGCGCTGCTCGGAGGTGAGCGAGAAGGGCAGCGCGTCGAGAAGGGCGGCAAGGTGCGGGCCGTCCGTCACGTGGGCGCAGGCCTCGACGCCGCCGAGGTCAATTCTCTGGCGCGTGAGGAGCGCGAGCTGCAGGCTCAGCAGCTCGTCGTAGGCGAGGCGGCGGCGCGCCCGCTCCGCAGCGGCGAGGCCGTGGGGGAAGTGGACCTCGCGCAGGGCCTGGCGCAGGCCCATGAGGCCGTGGCGGCACACGAGCTCCACCGGCACCGGGTCGCAGACGTCGCCGTCGTCGGCGAGCGCGCACGAGACGATCCGGCGCATCCACGAGGGCGAGACGCCCTCGGCGACCGGGTGCACCGGCAGGACGCGCGCGAAGGAGGAGGCGTCGGGGGCGGGGGCGGGGGCGGGGGCGCCCGCAGCGGCAGAGGCGCTGCCCGCGGGGCGGCCTTCGGCGACGGCGGGCGCGGGGGCGGG
>Ga0256406_1002104_pt1 | contig 29505 bp, 21 predicted proteins | sample RumenRJG_03DNA_FD_185986 | JGI IMG/M metagenome (GOLD analysis project Ga0256406, IMG submission 185986) | Bovine rumen microbial communities from Lethbridge, Alberta, Canada - RJG_03 | ecosystem: Host-associated > Mammals > Digestive system > Stomach > Rumen | place: Canada: Alberta | collected... | reverse complement strand
AGGCTATGCTGAGAAGCGAGGGAAGAAAACGATAGCTAATTTTATGCCATTGGCAATTTTCTCTCATCCTCAGCGCTGAGTCCGTAGGGCTGTTGGTTTGTGGAGGAGTCTGGGCGAGGAGAACGCGTAGCGGACTCACCACCCAGACTCCTCCACAAAACAACAATAGGCTTTAGCCTAAGCGCTGAGGATGAGATTTTCCTTTTAATCATCATCCACGGAAAAATTCAACTGGTCCAAGAAACCTGATAATACTGTAAGACATTCGTTCGGAAATCTTGGTCGGCAGGAATGCCGACCCTCCTATGTTTTCATATTCCTTTGCTTTCCCCTCCCTTTGTAGGGAGGGGCTAGGGGTGGGCCTTCTTTCTTTCCTCCCTTTTCTTGATACCGCTTTTTATCCTTACTGTAACTTCTTCGCAACATCTGTTTTCTAATTTTGCCACGAAATTCAAATTTCTTTTATGAATAAGAAGATTACTACATTGTTAATGGGACTTGCCTTCTCACCGGCTGTCATGGCCTTGCCTGTCAGCGGATTGGTGAAAGACAGCAAGTCGGGAGAGCCTCTGATTGGTACCGTGGTGCAATTGAAGGGTAACACGGCTGTCAGCACTACTACCGGTCTCGACGGATCTTTCAAACTGAATGGTCTTCCCGAAAGTGGCGTGGTGACGCTGGTCGTAGAATACGTGGGCTACAAGACCAAGGAAATCAAAGTCGACGTGGGCAGCGAGCAGGCCATCACCGTAAACTTGGACGAAGACAGTAAGGAGCTGGGCGAGGTTGTTGTGACAGGATTCAAGAAGCGCGACACCGACCGCAGTGCCGTAGAGCTGGTGAAGAACTCCAGTCAGGTGCTCTGCATCATGAGTCAGCAGGCCATTCAGCTTTCTCCCGACGTCAACGTTGTCAATGTGCTGCAGCGCGTCTCTGGCGTGACCATGGAAAAAGACGCCTCTGGCGAGGCTTCCTATGCCATCCTCCGCGGTATGGACAAACGCTACAATTATACGCTTGTCAACGGCGTAAAGATTCCAAGTCCAGACGACAAGAACCGTTACTTGCCGCTGAACATGTTCCCCTCCGACCTGATGGACCGCCTCGTGGTCTCCAAGTCACTGACGCCTGACATGGAGGGCGATGCTACGGGCGGCGTTATCGATATGGATATGAAAGACGCACCAGGAAAGTTTCAGTTGCAGGCCAATGCAGCAGTGGGCGCCACCGACTACTTCTGGAGTGGCGACCACGACTATCTCTCTTCCGACCGCGGCAACTACACCACGAAAGCCCCTTACGAGCGCTTCGGAACTGACTATGTGGGTACGGCTGCCGACTTCAAGAACGGTCCCACAAAGATTAAGACCCACTCGATGCCTGCCCCCAACTTCATTGGCGGACTGAGTGTCGGCAATCGCTTCTGGGGCAAACGGCTGGGCGTGCTGCTCGCCGGTTCGGTGCAGAACATCTTCCGCGGAACAGAGCGTACCTTCAATTCCACCCACATGGCAGCCGGCGAACGGGCCATGATGATTGATAAGTTGGAAAACCGCCTTTACTCCATCCACGATCTCACGACCGGATTGCATGCAAAGGTAGACTTGAACCTCGGCAATCACAAGCTGGAGTGGTACAATATGTATATCCACAAGCGCGAGAACACCATCCGATACACGCAGACCGTCGTCACAGAATACGGGTATGAGCCCGACAAGGGCGACTACACGCGCGACGACGAGGTGCGCAGTAACTCGCAGACGCAGGACATCTTCACCACGCACCTCAAGGGCACGCATCATTTTGGCGAAGCCTTCACCGTTGACTGGTCGGGCCTCTTCTCCGATGCGAGAGAGAAAGATCCCGACCGTGCCTATACCACGATAAAGAACACCGTGGAGAGCAATGCCATCGTGAAGACTGTGCCTAGCAGCATGGAGCGCCGCTTCCAGCACAACGACGATAAGGACTGGGCTGGCTACATCAATCTGACTTATGCCACGCCGTTCAAGGCTCTGGATGCCGTCTGGAAAGCCGGAGCAATGTACCGCAACAAAAAACGCGAGAACCGCTATTACGATTATAACTTCAATCCCGAGAATATCTCGGAGACGCTTGATGGCTCAGGCTTCGACCAGTATTACGGCATCAGTTGGGTGTGCCCGTCCTGGGCGCAGGCTTCCCAGCTCAACTACGATTCCAAGGAGCGCATCGGCGCCGTCTACGCCATGGTGACGCTGAGCAACTCGTGGGCTGAGCTCGTGGGCGGCGTGCGTGCCGAGCACACCAATCAGCTCTACACCATGTTGCAGACCTTCAAGGGTATGGGCCGTGCCGGCGAACAGAGCTACTGGGACTGGCTTCCCTCCGTGGCTTTCCGCTGGAAGGTCAACCCGAAGATGAACGTCCGCCTGAACTATTACAAGAGTATCAACCGTCCGGGATTTTACGAGAGTAATATTCTTAATAGGATGGTACATGATAACGAATAATGTGTCATCGTCTTGAAGACGATACCTCAGAAACCGGGCTTTCGTTTTTCATTCAAGCGGGAAGTATTTCTTTTCAAACGCCTCTTTCCTTTGTTCCGTCTCTTGCCTGAATCGTTGATACTCTTCGCTGTCGGGGTGGAGCGGTCTGTGGTTCAAGGCTTCGCGAATGGGCCTCCATTCGTCAGCCATGCGGATGGCCTCGGCTGAGAAGCAGGTCTCCTTGAACCGCTCGTAGAGATAGTCTACGGTCTGTTCGGAGGGATGCAGCATGTCGGGCTTATAGAAGCGATAATCGCGGAGCTCGTCGTTGACGATTTCGTAAGCGGGAAAGTAGTGAAGACGTTCCGATTTCTCATTGCTGAGCAGCCGGTCGATGGCCAAAAGCAGAGTGGATTTGCTCAACTGGCTTTCGTGATAACCATACTTGCGATAGCGGATGGGACTGACGGTGAAGACAACTTTCACGTCGCTGTTCTGCTGCCGCAAAGCATGGACAATCTTTTCCAGCGTGTCGGCACACTCCTCTACGCTCAGCTTTCTCTTTTGGAACTCGCGTTGCGGCCGCTTTTGGCAGTTGTCTACAATCTTTCCTGTGGCTACTTCCTCATAGACGTGGTTCGTGCCCAAAGTGATGATGGCAACGTCGCACTGCGTCTTCCGAGCTTCTTTCTCCGGTTGCGGATAGGGTTCGCCGACGACTGTGTGAAGAATGCTGACGGGGTTGTACATCACTCCGTAGGGATTGACCACAGCATGGAAATGGTCGGCCTTAAACCGCAGTCCAATGTTGTCGGCAAAGCAACTGCCTATGCAGGCCAGTCGGTCGGTGGGTTGTATGCGCCAGCTGGGCGAGGGCACGTCGACAAGCGTTTGCAACTGCATCATTCTACACCTTTCTCTTTCAGATACAATGCCCGCCGCAGAATTTCAGCGTGGTCAAAGGCCAGCACGGGAAGGTCCGAGAGCGGGAACCATTGGGCTTTCTTTGCGTCATCGGCTCCGGCAACTTCAGGAGTTCCTTCGACGTCGGTCCAGAAGGATATGGACAGCACGCGTTCTCGCGGATCGCGGTCGACGGTGGTGAAGACGCCAATCTGATGCACCTTGTCTACAGAAAGTCCTGTTTCCTCTTTCAGCTCGCGGCGTGCGGCATCGTCGGCCGTCTCGTCGATATTCATGAATCCACCGGGGAAGGCCCATTGTCCTTTGTAGGGCTCGTTCTTTCGCTGAATGAGCAACAAATACGTCTCGCCATTGTCTGCGTGGCCGAAGACCAGACAGTCAGCCGCAACAGCAGGGTGAGGATAACGATAGGTATAATTCATAATTCACAATTCATAATTCATAATTTTCGCAAGCAGCTCGCAGAACTTTTATGATTATTGCAAACTGCCAGACGAATATCCATAACCATCGTGAATACCTCGAAGGCCATTCAAGATGATCAAGAACCGCCCGCAGAACTTCAAGCTTAGCTTCTGCTCACTTGCAATCCTTCGTGGCTGAGGGCCATGTCGACGAAACGGGCACGGGGATTGAGGGGCTTGTCGTTGAGAATCTGACGAATTCTTACTGCGGCCTGAGGATCTTTTGCCACCATGTAGAGATAGCCGCCACCACCGGCTCCGGGCAACTTATAGCCCAGACAGAGGTCGTCGATCTTTCGAGTCAGCGCTGCCACCTCGTCGGGATTCGTACCGCTGTCCAATGCCTGGTTCTGCTGCCACGTCTTGCGGATGAGCAGTCCCATGCGGGTGAAGTCGTTGCACTGGATGGCATCGTACATCTCCAGGGCGTGAGCCTTCATCTCCCGCAGGAGTTCAAGCTCGTCGTGCTCGTTGAGGAACATGCGGCGCACGATGTCGACCAATATCTTCTTTGCCGTACGTGTGATGCCGGTATAATATAGCAGGTGGCATTCGCGGTATTCGGGACGCGTAAAGAGGTCGTCGGGAAGCCATCTCACCTGCGGACTCTGGTTCCATCCGGGTTCGGTATGGAGCAGTTTGACGCCTTGGAGCAATCCGCCGAACTGGTCTTGCCAGCCGCCACCCGTAGTGAGCAACTGCTCGAGGATGAGCGTGCGGTTGCCAATCTCGGTCTTGTCCCAGCCGCAACCCAGGAAGTCGTTGAGCGTACCCAACACGTTGGCTGCCAGAACGCTGCTTGTTCCCAGTCCGGAACCTGCGGGGATAGCCGACAGGAGCGTGATCTCGATGCCACAGCCGAAGTCTCTCAGCTGTTCTTCGAGCGACGGATAACGCTCCTCGCAGAAGTCGGGATGGAAACCGCACAGCACCAGTGCTGCCTTGGGGATGGAGAAGGCGCTTCCCACGTGGTTGAAGTCGGCCAACTCCTTATAGGTTGTCACGGTCTCGCTGACGCCCAAGTCGATGCTGCGGATGATGACATGCAGTTCACGGCAGGGCTTCACGTAGGTCTGGATGGGTGGCTGACCGTTGAGCTCGATGGCGAGGTTCACCACGTTGCCACCCTCCACGATGCAGTTGGGCGGCGTGTCGGTCCATCCGCCGGCGATGTCAATGCGCACGGGTGAGCGGCCCCAAACAATCTGGTCGTCGCAAACCATCTTCCGCGGGCGAACTTTATGTTGGGTGGCAGATGCCGTTATTCCTTCGGCCAGCAGGCGGAAGGCCTTGAGCTCATCGTCCTGGGCATCAGGATTGGCCTGAAGCTGACTGCGCATCATGGCGTCGCTGATGCGTTGCATGAGGGGGGCATCGTCGGGAAGCGATGGCGGAACGGGCAACTTGTATGTATTGAAAGCCTTTGCGGCATCTTCCAGGTCGAGTTGATAGAACACGCTGTGGGCGTGGTTCTTTTGCAGGGCCACCCAGTTTTCCTTGCGGAATTCGCAGCGCTGCGCCTCCAGCCGATACAGGTTGGCGCACGAGGAGATTTGCTCCGCGCTGAGCAGCTCCCTGTGGTTGTCGCCCTTTCCGCTCATATATTGGTCGAGGTCGGACAGACTGCCGAAGAGCGGGAATCGCGGAGTGGTCTGTTCGGCACCGGCAAACTTGTCGTAATAGCCGTATCTGCGCACTACCCAGCCCTCCTTGCCGACCGGAACGAAGTCGATGCAGTCGTTCTTGTCGAGCGTGATGGTCCAGTCATTTACGGGCGCACCTGTCACAATGTTGTTTGATGTCAGTTTCCAAGAGGGTCCCAGATAGCTGTTCTCTATCCAGACGTTCTCGTTGTCGTCGGTGAATTTTATTGCCGTATGGGCGTTTTGCACGAAGATGCTCGGGCAGGGCTTCTGCGAATGGTGCATGATGCGGCGCTGGTCGTTGACCAAACTCTGTATGGCCACGGTCGACGACAGCAGTTCGTGGGAAGTGCCGAAGTGATAGAACTCGCCACCCGGCAGGGGCAGAACGACAACTTTCAGACCCGCTACTAGAGGATCCACTTGCGTCGGATTCTCGCCCAGGCAACAGCCAAACGTGCCATAGAGGTCGTATTCCGTCACTTCACCGTCTTTCATCGACCGCTTCATCAGCACTTCCACGGCCTTGTCGCTGAGCAGCCACACGCCGATGTCGGTCAGATAATAATGGTCTTTGGTCAGTTCGCCGAGCTTCTGTACGGAAGGTTTCTGCAGCATGCATTCCATCTGGTTGGGCGTTTCCCTTCGCGAGACGAAGACACCGTGGTCCTTGGCAATCTCCGGACCGAGCCAGAGCCCGAAGCACACCACGTCGGCTTCGGGTATGGGCTGCAGAGGCTCCGTTGCCCTGATAAGTACGTCACCGCTCACTACCATCGTGTTGAGGCTGGCTGGGGCAACGTTCATGATGCGCTCATAGAGAGGCACTTGCAGTGAGAACAGGTCTTGCGACAGGCGCTGTCCGCGTTCCCAGCGGAAGACGGGGATTGGCGTGAGAATCTTTCCCGACGGGGCGTAGGCAGGAATGCGGCGGCTCTGACCTCCGGCATGAAGCAGCAGACGGCCCTCGGACGTCAACCATTCTCTGAAGTCAGCCGAGTCGGGATTGCCCGTGTGGCCGGTCGCGTTGCGGTAAGCCTCGAGCAGAAGCCAAGTTGTACCGCCACCGGAACCTAATTTGTGGCCCACAGGGTCGTTGGTACAAAACCATTCTTCTTTGCTCAGTCCAGTAATATCATGAAAGCTTTCCACCAGGTTGGGCGGAAGTGAGAGTAACTTTTTCATCTTTTTGGTTTTTATTTGGCAAAGTTAGTGCAAACGAGTGGAATAACAAAACAAAAACACTTTTTTGTTTTGTATTCCCGAGTGCCCCTAACTTATCTAAAGTTAGTGCAAACGAGTGGGTCGTGGCACCTACCCACAGTTGGTGGAATATCAATATAATCTGAGAATATCTATCATCTAATAATATTTTCCTTTACCCGTCTTTGACGGAAGATAGTGAAAGTCTAACCTACATTATTCATGGAGATTATTTTTCACACGAATATCCATAAATTATCCATAAATTTCTCATGAATATAATCATTTACGAATAATTTATGGGTAATTTGTGATAATTCATGTTCAAAAAAGTAGCGTTTAATGTTCATGAATAATGCAGGCTAAGGAATACGACATCTGAAATCTTACCCCTCAGAACAAAAAGTAGCGGGGAAAGGCGATTAATACAATACTTTTCATTAATTTTGCGTGCGAAAATTGAAACAACAACATGCAGCAACCATTATCACAAAAATCTAAAGACGGCTTGTTTACCGTCAATGGTGTCCATTATCTTCTGCCGTTTATCATGATAACGACGTGCTTCGCCCTGTGGGGATTTGCCAATGATGTCACGAATCCTTTGGTGCAGTCGTTCAGTAAGATATTTCAGATTTCAAAGTTTGAGAGCAGTTTCGTTCAGGTAGCTTTCTACCTTGGCTATTTCGTCATGGCCTTCCCGGCCTCATTGTTTATCCAACGCTATTCGTTCAAGGCGGGCGTGATGTTGGGACTTTCGCTTTATGCCGTTGGCGCGCTGGCCTTTATTCCGGCTAAATCCACCGGCACGTTCTATGCCTTCCTGCCCGCCTACTTCGTGATGACTTGCGGACTGTCGTTCATGGAGACGAGTTGCAACCCCTTTGTCTACTGTATGGGAAGCGAGGAGACGGCAACCCGACGGCTCAACTTGGCTCAGTCGTTTAATCCCCTGGGCGCTATCACCGGTGCTTACATTGCACTGACCTACGTAGCCGTTGGTCTCGACCCTGCTTCTACCGAACAGCGGGCACAACTTCGCCAGTCGGCGCCGGCACAGTTTGAGGCCATCAAGACCCACGACCTGGATATTCTGGTTCAGCCCTATTTATATATAGGTATAGTGATTCTTGTGCTGCTCCTCGTTATTGCCATCACCCACATGCCGAAAGCGGGCGAGCAAGGCGAGAAGAAAAGCCTCTGGACGGCCATCAAGCAATTGGCCGCACAGCGCAATTACCGCAATGGCGTAATTGCCCAGTTCTTTTATATCGGCGCACAGACGGTGTGCTGGGCCTACATTATGTATTATGGTCTGCACGTATTCCACGATATGGAAGGCATTGACGAGAAGGTTGCCCACCAGTTGACGACGAATTTCTATTTGGGCGCGCTGGCATTGTTTGCCATCGGCCGTTTTGTTTGCACCTATTTCCTGAAGTATGTCAGTCCGGGCCGACTGCTCAGTTGTCTGGCCATAGCAGCCATCGTGTTGCTGATGTCGACAATCTTCGTTGGCGGTCGCACGGGACTCTGGTGCCTGGTCTTCGTCAGCGGCTGCATGAGTCTGATGTTCCCCACTATCTACGGCATAGCCTTGAAGGGATTGAAAGAGAACGTGAAGTTTGGTGGCGCTGGACTAGTGATGAGCATTCTTGGCGGCAGCGTGATTCCTCCCATACAGGCAGCGATTATGGATGTGAAGGGGGACTTCTGCGGATTGTCCTATATCAACCTGAGCTTCTTCGTTCCCGTTGTGTGCTTCATTGTTGTGGCATGGTACGGCTGGAGAACGTGTAAATGACCAACTAGACCCACCCCCATCCCCTCCCTACAAAGGGAGGGGAGAGCAAAGCGATGGCTATCAATGAGTCATAAATCATTCGTGCTAAAAGAGAGCAACTTCAATTCCTGAAGTACTTGGCGATGGGCTTCATGAATCTCGTTATAAACCGTGGATGGACAGCACCGGTGTAGTCGTAGCGCTCATCGCCCACACAGACCCTGATGCGCTTGCGGGCACGGGTGAGGGCAACATAGAACTTGCGGGCGTCTTCCTTCACCAACTCCGGTATCTCACTGCTGTAGAAATTGGGATAACGGCCTTCTACAGCATCGAAGATGAACACGTTGTCATATTCCAGACCCTTGGCTTTGTGGACGGTCGTTACGAAGACACGCTCGTCCATAGTCTCACTGCCGCAAAGATCGGCTTCCTTGAGCGTGTTCAGCTCCACCAGATGAGCGTCGATTTGTTCTTTTAGTGACGGCGTAGCCTTCTTGTCGATCAGGTCGAACGACAAGAATCTCAGTATATGTTCCAAGTTTTCGACGCGCTTGAATACGCCTTCCATTACCATTCTCTTATGCATCGACTCCATCTCGTCCACCAGTATGGGCCGTGATCCATTGGCGCCGCGGTCGTACAGGATGGCACGGTCGTGAAGAAACTGCTGTTGATAGAGTCGCCGCAGGTTGTCGACATAGTGCTTCACCGTGTCTCTTGCGAGCCAAAGCTTCTGTTCGGGCACGACCTCGCGAGCCTTTTCAAGACAATAGCTCGTGAGCGAGCAGGTAGCAAAGACATCGTCGTCGGCCAAATGGGAGTTCTGTCCTTCCAGTTGTAGATCCGTAAGCAGGTGCTTCAGTTTGAAGCGTTTCAGGTCCGGGCGCAACAAGCGGATTAGTTTCAGACTGTCGAAGTAGACGGAAAAGAGCGTTTTCAGTTGTTCCTCCGGTAGATAGCGCGCCATGTTCTCGCGCAGGATGTTGTAATCGTAGTCGGCGTTGTGGCCGAGCAGGATGCAACCTTGGGCATATTCGAGAAAGCGCTGTATGCCTTCGGCTGGCGAGAGTAGCTGATGATGCTTGCGCTCCTCGATGATGGGATTGACGATATCGCCCAGCATGGGAGGAATATCGCGATCGGACTGCAGGTAGACGCAAAAGTCGCTGCCTTCCACCACCTTTCCGCTTCTCATCTTCTTCGCGGCAATCTGCAGGATGTCGTCGTGGAAGACGTCGAGTCCGGTGGTTTCCGTGTCAAACACTACGATGTCGCTGTTGTCGCAGGCTTCGACGAACTGCGCGACATAGGTGCTGTCTTTGTAGAGCAGCACGTCGCTGGGCATCATGCAGCGCTGCTTGAACTGTTGGACGAAAGCCCTGCACGAGGCCGACGACTCCAATATGCGCAGTCCGCGCAGCACGCGTGTCCACGCCATGAAGTTGAGGCTGTTGGACAGCAGGTCGAAGTGGGCTATCAGGCATTTCATCTCGATGGTGGAGAAGAGGTCGTCGCCCGAAATCTTGAAGTGGGGGATGCCCTGGCGCAGCAAGGTCTCGCTCACCATCTGCGCGTCGCTGTTCGAATTGACGATGACGGCCATGGACTCCTTGTCGGTGTAGCGCAGGCAACCGGCCACCATCTGTGCCACGTCGGCAAACTCCTGTTCCAGATTCTTGCTGTGCGAGATCTTCAGTTCGTTGCCCTGTCCCGCGTTGAGATCGGCTGGGGCGGGAAGCAACTCGGGCGAGATGTCCAGCACCTTCTGTGCATAGTCGTTGAACACGCGCAGCAGGTAGTAGGGCGAGCGGTGGTTGATGCCCAAGTGATGGATATGGCCCCGGCAACGGTCTTTCAGCAGCTCGATGTTCTCCATCTTGGCTCCCATGAAGGAGAAGATGGCTTGCTGGTCGTCTCCAAGATAGACCACCGTGGCATCCTGGTCGGTGAGCAAGTCGATGATGCGCATCTGCAAGGGATTTAGGTCTTGCACTTCGTCCACCTGAATCCATCCGTAGCGCGGGTATTGGTGAAGCTCATCGTTGTTCAGGATGTCGAAGGTGAGAATCAGCAGGTCTTCGAAGTCGAGCAGATGATGATCGGTTTTGTATTTTTCGTATTGGTAGGCGAGTTGTAGTTTTCTGAGCGTGAGTCGCAGTTGTCTGCCGTCGGCATCTCTGTAAGCCTCACCGTCGAGCAGTCCCTGATAGAAGTCGGTGTGGCGGTAGATGTCGTCGAGCGCCAGAGCCGAGAACTGCATGCCCTGCGCCTGACAGATGATGCGCAGCGACCTGATATCGTCTTTCTCCAGCACCTCTGCATGCATGCGGACGTCGCGCGAGTGTCCGTTCACCACTTGGTGGATGAGGTGGGAGAGTTGCATCACCTGGGAGTAATACCGCTTTCGGTGGAAGTCGTGGTTTACTCTGTCCTCATCCTCTTGCATGAATCGGGCAATGATGGAGACCGACTCCTCGTCGTCGATGATGGAACTGTCGCCGGGCACGAGTTCGTTAGTGAACAGAAACCGGGAGCAAAAGCGGTGAACATTGCCCACGAAGACGTCGTCCACCTGATGGTCGTCGACCGTGTCGTGGATGCGCTCAAACATTCCGCGCGCCGCCCGGTTGGTGAAGGTTAGGCACAGCATCTGGTCGAAAGGAACGCCCTGATGGTGGGCGCGCCTGATGCGTTCGCTCAATATCTGTGTCTTTCCGCACCCCGGAGAGGCCAGCACCAAATGGTCGCCGCCTGTTGCTTCGATGACTTCCCGTTGGGTGTCGTCGGGTACAAATTCTGCCTTCTTCATGCTGATTGTTTTGTATTGTCATGCAAATTTAACGATTTCGTCTGTAAATATCCTCATCCCTAACCGAATTTTCTCGTTTGCTGTTGTGATTTGAGCGTATGGTCTTGTTGGTAGTATCGAGAGTTGTTGGCGTCCGACGTACGTTAGACGATTGTCCGACGTACGTTAGACGATCGTCCGACGAACGTTAGACGATTGTCCGACGAACGTCAGACAGCATTAACTCTCGCTAATCATCTCAATTCTAAACCGTATTTCCCTGATTTTGGTTGACTGCTTAGAATGCTTAACCCTAGATTAAGTGGACTCGATAGCTTACCTTTCGCCGGATTTTTGGCTTCTAGCTTCGTCTGTAGGAAAGTCGACGCTCCTAATAAGAGGCGCCTCACGGCCCACATGAATTAGATGGCGCCCCATTCAATCCTATTCTATGTATTCAAGGTAAACGCCGAAAAATTGGGGATAAGGGCACTGAATATAGATTTTTTTGTGTAAGTTTGCAGAAAAAAGAAAATATGGAAGACTTTGCAGCAATAGACTTTGAGACCGCCAATGGTCAGCGGACGAGCGTTTGCAGCGTGGGTGTTGTCGTGGTGCGCCACGGCGAGATCACCGACCGATTCTATTCTCTCATCAAGCCTGAGCCCAACTATTACAGTTGGTACTGCCAGCGCGTCCACGGACTTGATTACAGCGACACGGACGACGCTCCGCTATTTCCTGACGTTTGGCGCAAAGTAGAGCCGCTCATAGAAGGTCTGCCTTTCGTGGCCCACAATGCTCAGTTCGATTCGGGTTGTCTGAGGGCTGTGATGCGTTGCTACCAGATGGGCAATCCCGGCTATACGTTCTACGATACGCTGTACGCTTCGCGACGAGTTTTCCCCAACATTGCCAACCATCAGCTTCAGACGGTTGCCGCACTGTGTGGCTACGACCTCACCCGTCATCACCATGCTCTCGCTGATGCTGAGGCCTGCGCTTATATAGCGATGAAAATCCTATAAAACAAAAGGCCACACCCATGTAACGGATGCGGCCTCTGTAATAAACCTATAAATTAAATCTGATTAGAATCTAACCATCAGTTCGCAGACCCACTTGTCTCTTTCCGAAACCTTGGGCTGTGCGCCGTCGCGATAGAAATACTTTTCGTAGTTGAGTCGCAGGTCGGAAATGAACGGTCCGCCGAGCGACAGCGTTACGCCACACGTGACGCGAGAGCGCTGATAGTCGGTGATGTAGAGTTTTCCTTCCTCGTTTGTCGTGCCGTCGCTGTGGTCGGACATATAGTCGTAGCGCACGAGCGGCGAGACTTTTCGAATGAGCGGTTTCTTTCCTCCCACTTTGATGTCGTAGTTGACGAAACCATCGAAGGAGTGCACGGCTTTGAAAGCATTGTCGGCGTAGTGCTTATAGAGATATTCGGCCTCTATGTGACATCCGTGTCCCTGATAGTAGGCGCCGGCATCATACATCATGATGTTGACGTTCTCGGGACGTACCTTCTGCGTACTCAGCGTGAGGTTGAAGCCGCCGGGGACGAACATCTGCGCTTTGGCCGAGAAGTTGATCTTGTTGGTCCAGTAGTCCTTCTGGTTTGTAAGTCCCGACCCGTTGAAAAGTCCGGCCTCAAGAATGATGGTGAACCCAGTATTATTAAAGGTATAACCGGCGGTGAAACCAACGTCGCGCACATTGCCCACCTGCTTGGCAATGAAAGAGCGGTTGGCAAAGTATTGCTGGTGGGGCGATCGGTGGGCGTCGATGGTGAAGGGCACACGCATCTGTCCGATGGTGAACTGAAGCGTACTCCATGGGTTCACGCGGCCGTAAGCGTCGAGCATCTTGATCTTTCCTTCTTCCGAGAGGTCAATCTCAGCCTTATAGCTCACCCGGTCGGTGACGTTGCCCGAGAGACTGAATCGGGCGTTGCGCACTTCGAACCGGTCCTCCTTCTCTTGGTTTTGGTATTCATACTTGCCACGGATGGTACCGTGGATGTCCAGCGTGCGTTTGTCCTTTTTCTCTTGTTCTTGGGCGTTCAATCCAAGCGTGACAAGCAAAGCTGCCAATACTAATATTTTTCTCATCGTTTCTTTTCGGTTTATACCTTTTCGGTGCAAAGTTCGGTAAAACGTATTACAATCCTATTGCGTTCCTTTGAAAGCCATGCAACAATTTAATTCATAATTCATAATTCATAATTCATAATTAGCTGGCGCGTACCTTTAGTATGGGTTTTGCTCTTATTCGATCATTATTCTTTTTTCCGCCATGCGGAGCGTTAACCAACACATAATGTTCGTAGGAGGGCCGTCATTCCTGACGGCCAAGAAAGATATAAGATTTTAATGATTGGTTAGTAGAGAAGCATGATTGTTCTATAAGAGGTTCGTTCGAAATCTTGTTCGGCAGGAATACCGACCCTCCCCCTAAATCCTCTCACAGAAATCCAGCCACCGTCTTCTTTTCGATTTTTTTTGACCTACACCGAAAATTCATTCATGGGCTTTTGCTTCTATGCTAAAAAATGTCTACTTTTGCACGTAAATTAATAAATCAGAAAAAGATGACTTTAACCATTGAGCAAGTAACAACGCTTATCGGCGCACACCGCTTCGGCTGTGCCGCGGCAAAGATTGGTTTTCTTCTCACCGACAGTCGTTCACTCTGTTTTCCCGAAGAGACACTCTTCTTCGCGCTACACTCTGAGCGCAACGACGGCCACAACTACATTCCTGAGCTCTATCGTAGGGGCGTGTGCAACTTTGTTGTCGTCAATGTACCAAAGGATTACGAACAAGTATACCCCAAAGCAAACTTCTTGAAAGTTGTCAGTCCGCTGAAGGCCCTGCAGCGTCTGGCCGAGCGCCACAGAGACGCTTTCAACATCCCCGTCATTGGCATTACTGGTTCCAACGGCAAGACGATGGTCAAGGAGTGGCTCTATCAGTTGCTCTCGCCCTCGATGGTTGTCACCCGTTCTCCCCGCAGCTACAACTCGCAGATTGGCGTTCCCTTGAGCGTTTGGCTGATGAACGAGACCACTCAGGTGGGCATCTTTGAGGCTGGCATCAGCATGCCGGGCGAGATGGCTGCCCTGCGCGACATCATTCAGCCCACCATTGCCGTGCTGACAAATCTCGGCGCTGCCCATCAGGAGAACTTTGAGTCGATGGAGCAGAAGTGCCAGGAGAAGATGAAGCTTTTCCACGATGCCATGACGATGATCTACGACGCCGACGACGAGGTGGTGAACAAGGTAGCTTCGGGATTGGACGAGAAGGGCGGGCGCCTCTATTGGTCGACCAAAGACGAGACAGCCCCCATGTTCGTCAAGAGTGTAGAGAAAGGTGAACGTTCAACGGTCGTAGAATATATTTACAAGCAGGGTGAGCCCCATCGCTACACGCTGCCCTTCATCGACTCGGCCAGTATCACGGCCTCCGTGATTTGCGCCACCGTCTGCCACTGCATGGGACTCGATGCCGCTACCATCGCTGAGCGCATGGCTCTTCTTGCTCCCATCGCTATGCGCATGGAGGTGAAAGAAGGTCAGAACGAGTGCACGCTCATCAACGACTCCTATAACTCGGATATCAATTCGCTGGATATCGCCCTCGACTTCATGAACCGCCGTCCCGACCATCAGGATCGTCGCCATACCATCATCCTGAGCGACATCGTCCAGAGCGGTGAGAGTCCTGAAAAGCTTTACACCACCGTGAGCGAACTATGCGAGAAGCGTGGTGTGGACAAGTTTATCGGCATTGGTCCGGACATGTGCGCCAATGCCGACTGCATCAAGGTGGGCGAGAAATATTTCTTCCCCAGCGTGGAGGAGTTCATCCATAGTCCGCTTTTCCATAATCTCCATCGCGAGGTGATCCTCGTGAAGGGCGCCCGCCAGTTTGGCTTCGACCAGATCACGGAACTGCTCGTACAGAAAGTGCACGAGACAACGCTGGAGGTGAATCTCGACGCCGTGGTGAAGAACTTGAATTACTATCGCTCGTTTCTGAAGCCCGAGACTAAACTGACCTGCATGATCAAGGCCGACGCCTATGGAGCCGGGGCCGTGGAGATTGCCAAGACGCTGCAAGACCATCGTGTGGACTATCTCGCTGTGGCTGTGGCCGACGAAGGTGCTTCGCTCCGCCGCAATGGCATCACGGCCAACATCATGGTGATGAATCCCGAGATGACCGCCTTCAAGACGATGTTCGACTACGACTTGGAGCCTGAGGTCTACAGTTTCCGTCTGCTCGACGCCCTCGTGAAGGCAGCCGAGAAAGAGGGTATCACCGACTTCCCCGTGCATATCAAGCTTGATACGGGCATGCATCGTCTCGGTTTCGACCCGTTGAAGGATATGGATGAGCTCATCAAGCGGCTGAAGCATCAGACGGCTGTCATTCCGCGTTCGGTGTTCTCCCACTTTGTTGGCTCCGACAGCGACAACTTTGATGAGTTCAGTGCCCATCAGTTTGAACTGTTCAAGGCTGGCAGTGACAAACTGCAAGCTGCTTTCAGCCACAAGATACTGCGCCACATCGACAACTCCGCAGGCATTGAGCATTTCCCCGAGCGCCAGCTCGACATGTGCCGTCTGGGACTTGGCCTCTATGGCATCGATCCGCGCGACAATAGAATCCTGAATGTCGTCTCGACATTGAAGACGACCATCCTGCAAATCCATGATGTTCCTGCAGGAGAGACCGTGGGCTACAGCCGTAAGGGAAAGATTGACCGCGACAGCCGCATCGCCGCTATTCCTATTGGATACGCCGACGGACTCAACCGCAAACTCGGCAACCGCCATTGCTACTGTCTGGTCAATGGACAGAAGGCCTACTACGTGGGCAACATCTGCATGGATGTGGCCATGATCGACGTCACGGATATCGACTGCAAGGAAGGCGACAGCGTGGAAATCTTCGGCGAGCATCTGCCCGTCACCGTGCTGAGCGACTGCATCGATACTATTCCTTACGAAGTCCTCACCGGCATCAGCAACCGCGTGAAGAGAGTCTACTTCCACGACTAATAGAATTAGAAAGAGTCTCGAACGACTTCAATCATACAATAAGTCCCCCAGACTATGCTCAAATCGGGCGCAGTCTGGGGGATTTGCTATGTTTATGCGGGGCTGAGAGGCTTTCTCTCACTAGGGAATAGGGGGGATGGGGGTTATGGGGTGGATAGGATGAATGGGGCTTTTCTAGATAACTTTATTGGCTATAATTACGCTTTTTAAAATATTTTTGCTATCTTTGCACCGATTTGCAAAATGCAAGTTAAGGGGTGCTGTGCCGTGTGGCATGGCTGAGATCAAACCCATAGAACCTGAAACGGGTAATGCCGGCGCAGGGAAAGGTAATCCCTTATTTCTATTTACTATATCTTTTTATCCAATGCAAAAAGATGTACTTTTAGCTTCCATGCTTATCTGTATGGCAACTTCTTCGGCTGCTATGGCCGGAAACACTGATGAGAAGAGTAAAATAGACTCCCTTCACACCTATCAACTTCAGACAGTTGTCGTTGCCTCCACACGTGCTGGCAACAAGACGCCAATGGCTTTCCAGAACGTGAGCCGCAAGGAATTGCAGTCTGTCAACTTCGGTAAGGATATTCCTTATCTGCTTTCGCTCACGCCCAGCATCATCACCACATCGGATGCAGGCAATGGTATTGGCTACACGACGCTTCGTGTGCGTGGCACCGACCCCACACGTATCAATATCACCGTGAACGGTATTCCGCAGAACGACGCTGAGTCGAGCGGACTCTACTGGGTGAACATGGGTGACTTCGCCTCGAGCGTGCAGTCGATGCAGGTGCAGCGTGGCGTCGGTACTTCCACAAACGGCGCTGGTGCCTTCGGTGCCACGGTCAACATGCTCACCGAAAACATCGGCAGCAAGCCCTATATGGGACTCGACCTCAGTGGCGGCTCCTACTATAGCCACAAGGAGACACTGCGCTTCAGCACCGGTCTGCTTGGCGGACACTGGGGCGTTCAGGGCCGACTGAGCAACATCGGCTCGAAAGGCTACATCCGTCGTGCCTCAACAAAGCTCAACAGCTACTTCTTGCAGGCAGGCTACTTCTCAGACAACACCATGGTGAAGCTCCTCACCTACAACGGCAATGAGGAGACCTATCATGCCTGGGACTATTCGAGCAAGTATCAGCAGAGCGTCTACGGCCGCCGCTACAACCCCTGCGGTGAGTTCAAGGACGACGAAGGTCATACCTTATATTATAAGAACCAGACCGATAACTATCATCAGCAGAACTATCAGCTCATCATGACTCAGCGGTTCAGCAACCAGTTCAACCTCCACGCCGCCCTTCACTATACCAAGGGACAGGGCTACTATGAGCAGTATCGCTATCAGGACAAGCTGGTGAAGTACGGACTGGCCGACAAGGGCTTCAAGTCCGATCTCATCCGTCAGAAGAAGATGGACAACGACTTCTATGGTGCCGTTGCCGACCTAACGTTCAACGACTACAAGAATCTCACGGCCATCCTGGGTGGCGGTTGGAACAAATACGATGGCGACCACTTCGGACTTGTCACTTGGGCCAAGCAGACTCAGTATGAGTTGCTGCCTGACTTCGAGTATTACCGCAACAATGCCAAGAAGACCGACGGCAACATCTACGGCAAGGTCAGCTATCAGTTCCTTCCCGGACTCTCCGCTTATGTTGACTTGCAGTATCGCCACGTGATGTACAAGCTGCAGGACCCCAACGATGATTATGGCAGCAACCCCGATGGTAAGTATATCTATAAGGACAACTTCGACTTCTTCAACCCGAAGTTTGGTTTCAACTACGACATCAATCCTCACCATCAGGCTTACGTCTCGTTTGCCATCAGCCACCGCGAGCCTACCCGCACGAACTATAAGGACTATGCTTCCAATGGCATCTCCTATCCTAAGGCAGAGCGCCTGAACGACCTCGAGCTGGGCTACAACTATCGCAGCAGCGTGTTCAGCGCTGGTGTCAACCTCTATTATATGTGGTACGACAATCAGTTCGTGCTGACCGGTGAGCTCGATCCTATCGGCAACACCATCACCCGCAATGTGAAGGACAGCTACCGCATGGGTGTTGAGTTGCAGGCCGCCTGGCAACCCGTCAATTGGTTCCGTTGGGACGCCAATGCAACCTTCTCTCGCAACCGTGTGAAGAATATGCAGGTGACGCTCGACGACTATACCACCGTGGTCAATCTCGGAACAAAGCCACTGAGCTTCTCTCCCGATGTCATCTTCAACAGCATCTGGACCTTCAACTGGAAAGGATTCGAAGGAAAGATCGTAGAGCGCTTTGTTGGCGAGCAATATCTCACCAACACTGGCTTCAAAACCATGGCCTGCAAGGACGCCAACGGCAATGCCACCAATGAGACACTGATGCTCGGCGACCACTGGACAACCGACCTCTCGCTGGACTACCATTTCTCTTGGAAGAAATTCGGACTGAAGGACGCCACCATCGGCTTCACCGTCTACAATCTCTTTAGCAAGAAGTATGACAACAACGGTTGGGCTGCTCCCCAGTTTGAGAAGGACGCTAATGGCAATGTCATCGCCGTCAACACATGGGGTGTGCGCGATGATGGTGCAGTGGGCTTTGCTCCCTCAGCACCTTTCAACTGCATGGCACATCTGAGTATTAACTTCTAAAAAGAAGACCCACCTTAGGGTGGGTCTTCTTTATATTTTCTATCATGAACTATTTGGATATTATCACGACCGTCTTAGGTCTGATTTATATTTGGTTGGAATACCGTGCGAGCATTATGCTGTGGCTCGTGGGTATCGTGATGCCGGCTCTCGACATCATTCTCTACTGGACCCACGGACTGTATGGAGACGCGGCAATGGCGGTTTACTATACCGTGGCTGCCATCTACGGATGGATAGTCTGGAAATTCGGAAAGAAACACAATCAGGCTGAGGGGGAAGAGATGCCCATCACCCACATGCCCAGTCGGCTGTATCTGCCGGCTTTGGCGTTCTTTGCTGTGGCCTGGGTTCTGACCTGGTATGTCCTGTCGCACTATACCAACTCAAACATCCCCATTCTCGATGCCTTCACCAACGCCCTCAGTTTTGTTGGATTGTGGACATTGGCCCGTAAGTATATTGAGCAATGGTTTTTCTGGATACTTGTTGACAGCGTGAGTTGCTACCTATATATAATTAAGGATTTACCCTTCAAGGCATCCCTCTATGGACTCTATGTCGTCATAGCCATCATGGGATACTTCAAGTGGAAGAAAATGATGAAAGCAGCATGAAATATCCATTGATTACTTTGCAGAGCCTCTTCCGCCATGTAGTGCTGGCCGATGGTGATGCTCCGCGGAATCCTATCGCTTGCCACTTGTTGAAGACAGCCGATTCGCTGGTTTGCTGTGACCGCGCTGCGGCAACTGCGTTCCGCTTGGGCCTGACGCCAACGGCCGTCGTCGGCGACGGCGATTCCATACCTGAGAATCTGCGCGAGCACTATGCTGAGCTCTGGCACCACATCGCCGAACAAGACTCCAACGACCTGACCAAGGCCACACGATGGACAATGAGTCTGCCTACGTTCGATAAACAAACGGATAATACGGTCTGTTACTTAGGCGCCACCGGAAAGCGCGAAGACCACACCATCTCCAACATTTCCCTGATGGCTTACTATCTGGACGAGTACGCGTTGAATCCCGTTATGGTGACCGACTACGGATGGTTTGTTGCCATCCATGGCGACGCTACTCTTGAAGTGCTTCCGCGCCAGCAGGTAAGCATCTTCAACTACTCATGCAAGCATCTCGACGCCACCGGACTGAAATGGAAGCCTTGGGCCTTTGAACGCTTGTGGTGCGGCAGCCTGAACGAAGCCTTGGGAACGGAAGTTCAGTTCCATGCCGATGGAACCTACTTGATCTATCGCACGTTCGAGAGAAAAGGATAATCTTAGCAGCGAAGAATTCTTCTACGGTTGGATGAGCATGATGAAAAGGAATTCTGAAGCAAAGAACATCAGCTTCAGATTCTTGTCTACCGCGTCCAACTGCTTCTTCCCATAGCGCGAGCAGATGGCATAGTAGCATCCGACGCTTTGGACGAGAGACGTCAGCGCCGACATCGTGAGGCGGAGGAAGGGTGTGATTCCTTCATACACCGTGCCATCGTCGATCAGAAGAAGAATGATGTGGGCAATGATCAAAACCAGAAAGGCTGAAATCCACCAAATGGACTTCTTAGAATATCTTAGATGTTCCTCTTTGCTGACTTTCACATTGCCGTCGAGCGCAGCGAACAGCATGCGCATGGAGAGAATAAGGCATGCGGCGAGACAAATCATTGCCATTCCTGCACCGATAAACAAAGCTATCGATTGGCTTCTTTCACCGACCACCATGATGATGAGACCGAGAATAATGCCGAAAAACAGGATATTCAATTTATTCGTATTCATAGTTGGAAGAAGTTAAGTTCAGCAAGAGAACAAACGGAAGAATATAAGTTTGGAGAGAAGAAAAAAATAGGAGTTGGAGCAATTTCCAACTCCTATTTTTATATGCAATGGTTATTTTGCGACATCAGTCTTGCCACGTGCCTGCTTGCGCTTTCTGTAGTCAGACCAGAGACCGAAGGCAATGAGCAGGAACAGCACCAGATAGCCCACGTAGGCTACGGTCTCTGTGCGGTCGATGCTCTTGGGGAAGAAGTCGAGCTCCACCTTGTGGTTGCCCGGAGCGATGTGGATGGCGCGCAGCACGTAGTTGACGCGCCCCACCTCGACGGGCTTTCCGTCTACCTTTGCCGTCCAGCCGGGATAGTAAATCTCTGAGAACACAAGTACGCCGCCCTTGTCGCTCTGCACCTCGTAGGCCAGCTGGTTGGGCTCGTAGGCCGTAATCTTCACCACGGAGACATTGCCTTGCGGAACGGCCTGTCCGAGCGTAGACTCGAACTTCTTGTCGGCAACAGCCTCATGGCGGAGGTTGCACTTTCCGATGCCGTCGAGTTCCTCATTTGCATTGCTGACATAGTTGATCTTATCCACAAACCACGCATTGCCGTAGACATAAGGATTTTGAATCGGCATGGTCTTGTCGCCTTGCAGAGGCAGGATGAAGTACTTGGCATTGAGCATATTCAGCACGGGCCAGATGGAATCGCCGGCTACTTGCGTCATGTCGCCGCCGGCCTGGCCAATGGCATTGATGGTCTTCTGCATCTCGGGAGCAATGTAAGCCTCGATGAGTTCCTGGTAGCGGCGGAGCTTGGCGGGATGATAGCCACCGATGGACTTGTGATAGTAGGATGTCTCGTTCTCATTGAACGTGTTGCTGGCGAAGTTCAGCACGCGATAGTCCAGATTCTTGTCCTGAAGGATGAATTCATCGGCAGCTGTCTTGGGCTGAGGCATCTCGCGCTCACTCTTCTCCACAAACATGTCGTCGTTGAGATAGCGCTTGTTGACCAGCCACATATCCAGCAGACAGAGCACCGTGATGCCGACCACCATCAGCTGAGCTGAGAGCTTGCGGTATTTATAGAGCAGCAGGAAGACCATGCCCACGACGATGATGCCGAACGAGCGCCAGCAATCGGACGTGAAGATGCTCTCACGCACGGCGCGCAGATTGGCCTCGAAGCCCGACATATAGGCGGTTGCCTCGGCGCCTTGTTTTGAAATCTCGTTGAACTGCTGCATCTCGCTGCTGGAGATGAAGTCGCTGAAGAATACATTCGGCATCAAGGCGAAGAGCACGCAGATGCCTCCGGTGAGGGCGAACGACAGCCAGACGTAGCGCATCTTCTTCTGCAGCACCGTCGGGTCGTCGATAATCTTCTTGAGCGTCATCACGGCCAGGAGCGGAATGGTGAACTCGGCAATGACGAGTATGGAGGCCACGGTACGGAACTTGGCATACATGGGGATGTAGTCGAGGAAGAAGTTGGTGAGCGGCATGAAGTTCTTGCCCCACGAGAGCAGGATGCTCAGCACGGTGCAGAACAGCAGTGCCCACTTCATCGGACCCTTGACGACGAACAGACCGAGGATGAACAGCAGCATGACGAAGGCGCCCACATAGACCGGACCGCTCGTGCCGGGCTGCTCGCCCCAATACTGACCTATCTGCTGATAGAAGTTCAGGTATTGTGGGTCGGCCTTCTCCATGGCTTTGGCGTTCTGCGACATGGGCACAGAGGCACCGCCCTTCGTGTTGGGGATGAGCAGCGTCCAGGTCTCACCGATGCCGTAGCTCCACTGCGTCACGTAGTCGCGGTCGAGACCCGAGCTGGTCTGGTTGGAAGAGTTCTTCTTCACCAGCTCGCTCTTGCCACGCATGGTGTCCTTGGCGTATTCATAGGTGTGGTAGAGCGTGCTCAGGTTGAGCGCCAGACCCACCAGCGCGCCCACGATGCACACGCCTGTAGCCTTCAGGAAGTCGGCCATCTTGTGCTGTTTGATGGCGATGGCGAGATAGGCGATGACCATGGCAATGATGATGAACAGATAATAATAGGTCATCTGCACATGGTTGGCATTGATTTCGAAGGCCGTGAAGATTGCTGTGACGATGAGTCCCCACAGGTATTTGCCTCGATAGGCCAGCACGATACCGGCTATCATTGGGGGCAGATAGGCCAGGGCCATCACCTTCCAGATGTGGCCCGCGGCGATGATGATGAAGAAATAGCTGCTGAAAGCCCAGATGATACTGCCCAGTACGGCCAGATACTGACGGAAGTCGAAGGCTCTCAACAGAATATAGAATCCCAACAGATAGGCAAACACCAGCCACACATTTTCGGGAAGCCAGAGGTGATAGACGTCCTCGGCGCCCTTGAGCAGCTTTTGGCTATCGTAGGACGGCGACATCTGATAGGTTGGCATACCGCTGAAGATGGAGTTGGTCCAGCGGGTCTGCTTGCCGGTCTTCTGCTTGTACTCTATAGATTCCTCGCCGGCGCCACGTCCTGCCGAGGAGTCGTGACGATAGAGAATGCGACCGTCGAGGTCGGCCGGCATGAAATAGACAAAAGCGATGATGGCAAACAGTATCACCGCCAGGATGTCGGGAAGACATTTCTTCAATGTATTATTCATTCGTTGTGGAATTTGTTTCTTGTGCAAAATTACAAAAATATAATGACTAATGGAGAAGTTTAAAGAGTTTTTCGTAAATTTGCAAAGAAAAGGATAAGGATGGCTTCTAAGGATTCGGCAATAATCATGAATCGACGACTTACAGCATCTTTCAAAACGGAACCCCCAATAATTATGAATTTAGAACGATGAATTATCAAAGAATAGCGATAATCGTGGCTATGGACAAGGAATTCAACCAATTGGAATCCCTGCTCAGCGACAAGAAGAGTGAGGAGACCCCTCACGGACGTCTCGTCACGGGACATATCGGCGACAAAGAAATAGCCCTGCAGAAGTGCGGTATCGGTAAGGTGAACTCCGCCATTGGCACCACTTTGCTCATCACGACTTTCCGGCCCCAGCTGGTCATCTCCAGCGGATGCGCGGGAGGAGCCGACAACAGCCTCAATGTGGGCGACGTCGTTGTGGCCCGCCAGTGCACTTACCACGATGCCTACTGCGGCGACAATTGCGAGAAAGGACAGATTCTCGGTATGCCAGCCCGCTTTGATGCTCCCGCAGAGCTCGTAGAGAAGGCTTTGAGCCTGACCAGCGACGCCATACGCGTGACAGACGGACTCACCGTAAGCGGGGAGTGGTTTGTTGATTCGCGCGACAAGATGCGCTCCATCCTCGACAGCTTCCCAGAGGCCAAGGCCGTGGACATGGAGAGTTGTTCCATCGCTCAGACCTGTCACATCTTCGGCGTAGACTTCATTTCATTCCGCATCATCAGCGACATCCCGCTCAAGGACCACAAGGCTCAGATGTATTTCGACTTCTGGGACCGCATGGCCGACGGCAGCTTCGAGGTCACCAAAGAGTTCCTCAGTGTAATCTGAAGGGCCGTCTGACTTGCCCTGTGCTATTAGTTCGCAACTAATCTCAGCAACGCTCTGTTGACAGATACGCCTCTTGGACAGAGGATTGTGCTTTATAGCCTGACGATTTGTGCTTTATAGCCTGACGATTTATGCTTAATAGCTTGGTAATTTACGCTTTATTGCCAAATGATGGCTTGAGCATTAAAAAATTATGAATTATGAATTATGAATTGTGAATTATGAATAAGATTCCTTCTTTTACGATTGACCACAACCGTCTGCTCCGCGGCATCTACGTAAGCCGCAAGGACACGGTTGGCAGTGAAACATTGACAACATTCGACATCCGTATGAAAGAGCCCAACCGTGAGCCCGTGGTTCATCCCGGAGCCTTGCATACGATTGAGCATCTTGCAGCAACCTTCCTTCGCAACGATCCCGAATGGAAAGACCGCGTCATCTATTGGGGACCAATGGGATGCCTGACGGGCAACTATCTGATTCTGCAGGGCGACCTCCAATCAGAGGATATTGTAGACCTGATGCGCCGCACGTTCAGCTTTATCGCTGACTATGAAGGCGAGGTTCCCGGTGCTGCACCGCAGGATTGTGGCAACTGGCTTCTCCACGACCTCCCCATGGCGCATTGGGAAGCACGGAAGTTCCTCGATGAGGTGCTTAACAACATCAAGCCCGAGAATCTTCATTATCCCGAATAAGCACTGGCCCCACATTCAGCCTCCTATGGTGAATGCGGGGCTTTGTTTGTTATAATAATCTTTCGTGACGGTCGTCACAAAACAACGTGACGGTCGCCACGCACGAACGTGTCGGTCGTCACGCACGAACGTGATGTTCGTCACGAAGAAACGTGACGGTCGTCACGCGTGACATTTGTCACGATGAAACGTGACATTTGTCACGAAGAAACGTGACATTTGTCACGAAGAAACGTGACATTTGTCACGAAGAAACGTGACATTTGTCACGTGTATTTAGTTGAGGTGGCACTCTGTAGGAGCGGCGGCATTCCTGCCGCCGAAAGGTTTACTTATGAAGTGCAATCGGGTTTCTTTCTTGGTCGTCAGGAATGACGACCCTCCTATAAGCATCGCCTCTCAGGCAATTATTCTTTACAGGATACTATGTGGCTGTCCGCGAGTGTTTGTCCGGTGGTGTTCTTTTCCCCTCCCTTTGTAGAGGCTGTAACAAAACCTCCGAGATCTTCACTAGCCAAACCTCCCTACACAAAAAAAATTCTCAAATTCGACAATAAAGTGACAATCTGTTTAATGAGTAATGTCTTTAGCAAGCATAATGCAACTAAAAAAATTCGAAGTACCTTTAACGGAAGCCAATTTTAGAGTTTTGTTACAGCCTCTTTGTAGGGAGGGGCTAGTGGTGGGTCTTCTAGGTTAGTCTTCTAGGTGGGTCTTCTAGGCGAGTCTTCACTGGTTTTATGGAAGTTTAACCCTAACTGAATTTAAAATCAAGAATAAAACCACTTTTTATTTGGCGGTTGTATCAAAATGGATTACCTTTGCATTGAACTTGATAACTAGCTTCGAGATCACTTAAACACTCTTCGGAAGAAATGTCTTCGGATGAGAGACATGTGAAGAATCAAATTTTAGTAAACTATATTTGCTATGAAAGTACATGAGTATCAGGCAAAACAGTTTTTTGCCAATTACGGGGTGCCTGTAGACCATTGCATCCTTTGTCGCTCGGCAGCCGAAGCTGTAGAGGCGTACAAGAAGTTGGGGGTTGACACCGTTGTGGTTAAGGCTCAGGTTCACACGGGTGGACGTGGCAAGGCCGGCGGCGTAAAGTTGGCCCACAATGCCGATGAGGTAGAGAAGTATGCCAATCAGATTCTTGGTATGACGATAAAGGGATTCGTCGTCGACCGCATCCTCGTCACCGAAGCTGCCCACATCGCTTCGGAGTACTACGTCAGTATCCTTGTTGACCGCAAAATCAAGCAGCCCATTATCATGATGAGCCGCGAGGGTGGTATGGAAATCGAGCAGGTGGCTAAGGTGTCGCCCGAGAAGATTGTCCGTGTGCCTATCGATCCCATCGTGGGTCTGCCCGACTATCTGGCCCGCGACGCTGCCTACAATCTCTTCGACGATATTAAGCTCGTGCGCCAGTGTGCCGCTGTTCTGCAGAAACTCTACAAGCTCTTTGTGGAGAAAGACGCTTCGCTCGTGGAGATCAACCCGCTCGTGCTGACCAAGGAAGGCACACTTCTGGCTGTCGACGCCAAGATGACTTTCGACAACAACTCGCTCTTCCGCCATCCCGACGTGCTCGAACTCAACGAGCCTACACCCGAGGAAAAGGTGGAACAGGACGCCAAGAGCAAAGGCTTCAGCTATGTAAACCTGGGTGGCGACATCGGCTGCATGGTGAATGGTGCCGGACTGGCCATGGCTACGATGGATATGATCAAACTCTACGGCGGCAGTCCTGCCAACTTCCTGGATATCGGTGGCAGTTCCAACCCGCAGAAAATTGTTGAGGCCATGAAGTTGCTCACCTCTGATAAGCATGTCAAAGTTGTGCTCATCAATATCTTCGGCGGTATCACCCGCTGCGACGATGTAGCAAAAGGCTTGATAGAGGCTTTCCAGGAGATCAAAACCGACATGCCGATCGTGATTCGCCTGACGGGAACCAACGAGACCGAAGGCCGCGAGATTCTGAAGGGTACCCACTTCCACGTGGCCCACACCATGAGCGAGGCTGGAAAAATGGCTGTGGAATTGTCTAAATAATCGATTATTAACAGTTTGCAGAAATGAGTGTATTGATCAATAAAGATACCCGTGTCATCGTTCAGGGTATAACAGGCCGCGATGGTAGTTTCCACGCTGCCAAGATGAAAGAATACGGAACACAAGTTGTGGGTGGCACTTCGCCCGGTAAAGGCGGTCAGAATGTGGACGGAATCCCCGTCTTCAACACTGTCAAGGAGGCTGTTGAGGCAACCGGCGCCAATACGTCGATAATTTTCGTGCCGGCTCCCTTTGCCAAGGATGCCATGATGGAGGCTGCCGACGCCGGAGTGAAGCTGATCGTCTGCATCACTGAGGGCATTCCCGTGATGGATGCCGTTGTGGCTCATCAGTTTATTCGCATGAAGGGCGCAAATCTCATAGGCCCGAACTGCCCCGGACTCATCTCTCCCGACTTGAGTATGGTGGGCATCATGCCGACGAATATCTTCAAGAAGGGCCATACGGGAATCATCAGCCGCAGTGGTACGTTGACTTATGAGGTGGTGCAGAATCTGACTTCGGCCGGTATCGGACAGTCTACTGCTGTTGGCGTGGGTGGTGACCCCGTGGTGGGACTCTACTTCGAGGACATGCTTCAGCTCTTCCAGGACGATCCCGACACCGACAGCATCGTGATCATTGGTGAGATTGGCGGTGACGCAGAGGAGCGCGCAGCCGAATTCATCAAGGAGAAAGTCTCGAAGCCCGTTGTCGCCTTCATCGATGGTCGTGAGGCGCCTCCCGGAAAGCAGATGGGTCATGCCGGTGCTATCATCACTACAGGCGCTGGTACCGCCGCAGAGAAGATTGCCGCTTTCAAGGCCGCCGGTGTTCCCGTGGCCATGGAAACCTGTGAGATTCCCGTGCTCCTCAAAGAGAAGATGAAGCTGTAGAACGCAGCCCGTCAACATCGACAATCTTTTTCCCGCTTATATTTATGGCCGGATTCCTTGCTGGGGATCCGGCTTTTTAGTGTTTTGTATGCTGGCTGCCACATGCCATCCCGCGGGTCCCTATATGCAGTCCCGCTGGCTGCCAAATGCCATCCCGCAGGCTCCCATTTGGCGGCCTGCATGAGTAACCGGAGTTTGCGCTTTCATCAAGCCTAAACGGGAAGGTTGATTCCCCATCCTCTGAGAGCCGCAGACCCAAGCTGAACGTTGGCAGGAAAAGAAAAAATGGGGCGAAAGGCTTGCCGTTTGATGATTTTTAGTTATTTTTGCCGTATGAAAATCGTACGCAACCCATTATTGCCTCCAAAGGATTTTCTCGCCATCAATCTGTTTGGCTTTTGCTTTTGTCGGAGAGACGCCGTCATCACGAAGCGTGTTGTCAACCATGAGAGCATCCACACTGCCCAGATGCGCGAGTTGCTCTACGTAGGGTTCTATGTTCTCTATGTTGCTGAGTGGCTTTATCGGTTGTTGCTCATCCGTTCATCCTATGACGCCTATATGGCCATCAGTTTCGAGCGTGAGGCCTACCGTCACGATGGAGACGATTCCTACCTAAAGCAAAGAAGGCATTTCGCATGGACGAAATACCTTCTGGGATGATCTCTCCTGCATCCATGCTAACCTGTTTTTTTCTCACTGGGTAGAGTGATACTTGAAAAAAAAACAGTAGAAATTTTGCTAAAAACTTCAGATTTTTGTAACTTTGCAACTTGATAAAGGATGTTGAAGAGTGATTGCTGATTTCCTATTCAATGAATAATAGATTATTATTCTCTATAGCACCTACTTCCTCTTTCTATAATAGGTGTGGAAATATAGTGGCGGGGGGGTATTTTCCACTTCGCTGCCGACGAATCTTGCATTTTCATTAACTAATCCATTCGGTGGAATAAGTCTTCTTTTCTACAAAAGCAAAGCGACAACCCGCCTGCTGCTGTTGTGCGTCATCATGCTGATGATGCAAGGATGGGCTATGCCCCAAGCCTCAGCAGCCACGTCGCAGGACAGTACACATTTTGTGACGGCAAGCCTGATGGTCATCAGTCCCGGCAGCGAGATCTATTCGGTCTTCGGACATTGCGTGCTACACATGCAATGTCCGTCAAAGGATCTCGACTACGTCTATACCTTTGAGACCGAGCCCAACTATCTGAAATTCTTTGCCGGCAAGTCGAAGGCTTGCTTCGTCGCAGTGCCTACCCAGGAATTCCTTCAGCAGTATAAGACTGAGGGACGAGGTGTCACGGAGTATGCGCTCAATCTCACACCCCACGAGAAGCAGGAGCTGTGGCGTGCGCTCGACAAGGATATGGAGGAAGGACCTAACCGGCGGTTCACCATGCTTAAGAGCAACTGCGTCTCTATGTCACTCTTCATGGTGGAGCAGGTGTTGGAGAAGCGGTATATAGACTTCTCGCCCAACAACTGGCTCCTGCGAATGGGCAACGCCCGT
>Ga0256406_1002103_pt1 | contig 29511 bp, 24 predicted proteins | sample RumenRJG_03DNA_FD_185986 | JGI IMG/M metagenome (GOLD analysis project Ga0256406, IMG submission 185986) | Bovine rumen microbial communities from Lethbridge, Alberta, Canada - RJG_03 | ecosystem: Host-associated > Mammals > Digestive system > Stomach > Rumen | place: Canada: Alberta | collected... | reverse complement strand
TTACTATCGCAATACGTTTTGCAAAGGTAAAGATTATGTTCTGAATAAAAGTAATAAGTTAGTTAAATAATGTTTATCTGTCAAAAGGAGTGGAAGGTGGTAATTACAGTGATGGCACATTTACATGAATACTAAAATGCATGAAGAGAAACAATACAAAGATATATAAAACCAGCATATATGGGAAAGAAAAAGAAAGAAGGGGTGAGATGTGGGTGGAATGTGGGTGTGATAATTATGGAGAATATCGCTTCCATAAACTACTATGAACCAATATGTTATGTAATTGGGTGGAATGGGTGGAATAGGAATTACAGTAAAATTCATTTGAGCAGCATCATCGTCCTGTAAAATAGGCGGTATCACCAGCCAAAATAGGTGCTTTCACCTTACAAAATGTGTATTATTGCAATGTAAAACGACCCGTTTTAGTTAGAAGAAAGCAGAACGCACACAACCACACCTAAGAAGGTTACCATATAGGATAGGTGCCGTCTCGGGGCCCAAATACCAAAAAATGCAACGTGCATCCCATGCTGAGCGCGGCCCTTTATGGTCGTCCGCGTAGGAGGGGCACCGTCCCGGGGCCCAGACACCAACTAACACGCAAAGCGCACCCAATTCAGGATACGATACCATGGGGCCTCGCACCAACCAACAAGGGATATACAAGCGCTTGGGGAAGAGCCTCGAAGAGGCGAGTTAACTCATAACCCCAGGCAAGGACGCGAAGCGGATGCAGCCTGGGGATAGGGCGGCTATCGGAAAATGTTCCTCGGAGAGGGACATTTCACATCATGACAGCGCATCCGAGGATGCTAGTCAACCTCTCCGAGGCTGAACATATATTGCAGTGCATCCCCGGGCTGCGGTCGCTGCGCTCCCTGACCCGGGGTTATGCATTATTCAACCCCTCCGGGGCTGATACACAAATGATTACATTCTGTGTGGCTCACTGGTACATCAATGCTGAACAAGGATGCGGACGCTCGAACGAGCGTCCCTACAGGTAGGATGTGTTGTTGGTGTGGGGGTTGGTGCGAGGCCGGCACAAGGCGCGGCCACTACAACTGATGAGGGTTTGGTGCGGACGTTCGAACGAGCGTCCCTACTGTTAGGATATATTTCAAAACAATCAAATCGCACTCAAGTAGGGACGTACCTTGGTGCGTCCGCAAGCGAAGGACAAGCTGATGGTTATCAATATGTTATAAACGTGCGACAACGACCGCCTACGGGATGCTTGTTCGTTGCTTGCGGACGCTCGAACGAGCGTCCCTACGGTTAGGGTCTATCCCAAAATAACCAATTCGTTCAATGGCACAACATGATATATCCCGACACAATCAAATCGTACTTTGGTCCGTAGTCCACATCAGTTGTAGTCCTCGCGCCAGTCATCCCACAGCCTGTAGTCCACATCAGTTGTAGTGGCCGCGCCTTGTGCCGGCCTCGCACCAGTCATCCCACCAGCCCGCAGGGACATACCGTAGTGCGTCCACAAGCAAAGAGCCATCAAGAATCATCAACGGTATTAACCCGCCTCCTAGGTTGGGCGGCACAAAGCAGCGAGAAGCCAAAGCACGAATGGTGAATGGATAATAATAGGTGCAAGAAATGTGTACACGCTTGCAGAACTAAAGACATGAAAAAACGAAAAGTTTTAAAATAACGCTTCAAAGTTTGCTTGCATGGAAACAAATATTTAATTTTGCAATCAACATAAACGAAAAGGAAAGATGAATTTTACACCTGCAGACGACTTTGTAGATGAGGTTTGGGGAAAGGTAGGCACTCCAGAACGAGACAAAATGGAAGAACAGGTAAAGGAGGAAGTAAACACCTATCTTTTGGGAGAGGCTATCAAAAAGGAGCGCATCAAGCAGAACCTCACTCAAGAAGAGTTAGGAGAGAAAGTAGGAGTGAAGAAATCGCAAATATCCAAATTGGAGAATGGAAAGAGCGTTATAACTCTACCAACGATGAGCAGAGTATTCAAGGCTCTTGGCTTTAGCAAAGCTACACTTGACTTAGGCAGAGGCGGAAAGGTTGCTTTGTGGTAATAGCTTCTTTTTTGTATTACACGTTAGAACATGCTTCTAAGTTTAGAAGCAAGTAAATAAAAAGTATTAAGGTGTATGGATGAGTACAAACACTTGCATACACCTAAGGTATGTAAGGCGGGCAGTTTGCTAAATGTTGACCGGCACGACATGGTGTGAGCACCAGGACGGTGCCCCTCCAACGCCATCATCATAGTTACACACCAAAATAATCAAATCGCACTCAAGTAGGGACATACCGTGGTGCGTCCGCAAGCGAAGGACAAGCGGATGGTTATCAATATGTTATAAACATGCGCCAACGACCGACTACGGGTTGGTTGTTCGTTGTTTGCGGATGCTCGAACGAGCGACCATACTGGTAGGATGTGTTGTTGGTGTGGGGGTTGGTGCGAGGCCGGCACAAGGCACGGCCACTACAACTGATAAGGGTCTGGTGCGGACGCTCGAACGAGCGTACATACACTTGGATATGATTTTATGATGCACGTTAGCTGCGCGTACAATCTACCGATTGTCCGACTTAAATGTGTATATATAGAAAAAGAAAAGGAAAAACCAAAAGGGGCTGAAGCCTTATAAGAGGCATAGACTGATTAAAAGCGAAGACCGCGACCCATCCGGGCAGCGGCCTTCTTAAGAACTTAAGTGTATCTAAAGTAATTTAAATAAGTTCCTATATCAATAGAAATAATCAATAATTGATTACTTGTTGATGCGCTTTACACCATCCTCGATCACAACACCCTTGTAATCCTTGTTAACCTGCTGACCAGCGAGGTTGAAGATTGCGGTGTGAGTCTTAGCAGCAGCATTGCTCTCAACAGCATTTATGCCAGTTGCAGCATCACCCTGAACAAGCTCAATGACATTGTCATCAGATGCAACAACACCACGGTCAGCCTTTGTCAAGTGAACCTTAGCAACGCGGCCTGTTGTGCCTGAAGGCAGAGCGCTTGCGGTGAAAGAAAGCAGATAAAGGCGTGCGTCAGCACTTACCTGCTCAACATTCACTTTCGTAACCCAATCAGGAAGATCTTCAATTTCATAATTAGCTGTACCATTCTCATCAAAGAAAGCCATAGATGTAGCTACAACCACTCCATCTACACCATTACCACCATTACCGAAGCCACTTGCGGAAGCTCCATATGTGAGGTTGGTAGCGCCATCGTCAGAGATCTTCACTACATTGTAGTCCAAAGAAGGAGTCTGGAAGTTATAGATATCCTTCTGGTTTGAAAGAACGCCGTCATACATACCATAAATACCAATCTTTGCAGTACAAGATGGGTAATAATGACTATAAGCTGAGGTGCCGTTGGTTACTTCAAAATTAGCAACGGCTGTAGAATCCTCAGAAGGCTTCACCATAGCGTCAATACCAAAGTCTACACCATCCTGATTGAATCCAGTAACTACAACAGCAAACTCCTTACCCTCGGGGATAACGAAAGGAGCATTGGTCTCATTTCCGAATTCATCGGTAGTCTTCTTGCTGAAGATAACAGATCCTTCATAACGAACCTTATTATTAACAGTTCTTGTCTCCTTGAAGTTAACAGTATCAGAAGATGAAGCATAAAGGGTATCAAGTATATCATTATCATCGTACACCTTATTACCTCTTGAATTAAGCTTTACGCCTGTTACATAGGCAGTAAGCTGCTTGCCTGCAGGGATAGGACCATTCTTTGAGAAAGTCGTACCAGCAACGGGAACTGTCATAACGTAGAGAGGAGCAGCTGTTGTTCCGTAAATCTGAGAAACAGCTACACAAGTGAAATCTCCAGTTTCACCGTCCTCGGTAACAGTACCTGTACCATACATATAGTCGGTAGACAATGCACCCCATACCTGTGTGTTTACATAAAGAGAACCGTTATACAAATATCCTGCATGATCGTCAGATGCATACATATACTGAAGAGAGTCAGTACCAATCATACCCCAGTTCAGATAAGAGGCATAAGCAGAATATGAAGAGAAACGGCTATCGCCACGAGCAACGCCCATAGCATAAAAATTGTTCATTCCAACAGAGAAAGAATCAGCATTATTTACAAGAGTTGGCGTCCATTCAGTCCAACCGAATGTAGGAGAATACTGCAAGTTGCCAGTAACGTTCAATGCGTTACCACCCTGCTTCCACGAAGCAGTAGCGGGTGTAGCATGAAAGGTTACTTTCTTTGTAAGAGGTGTATAGAGGGTAGTGAAAAGAGTACCACTACCTTGCGGTGTCATTGCACGATAGAAAGCACCTGTAGGGCGAGAATAATATACGCCATTGGTAACCGAACGTCGAACAGCAGGAGCTGCTTGATCAACACGCTGAGCCTCCATTCTCTGATTCAAAACAGGCAATTGCCTGTTAGTTACAACAGGCTTTGTCAGTGTTTGAGCAAAACCTGAAGCTGCACATGTAAGTGCAGCCATAAACAGTAATGATTTTTTCATAATGCTAAATATTAATTAGTTGATATTCATAACAAACCAGAAATTCTGGTCAGACGTTGAAGTAAGACGGATGTATCTTAAGTCGAATGATGTTTCACCACCCGATATCTTCATATCACTGGCACAAAGGGCATCAATAAGCGTCTTGATAGAAGGCACACGATTGAGGATGTTCTGAGCGGTTTTCTCTGCCCCAGTATAAGAAAACTTCACACCTTTATCGGTCTGAGCCATATCCAGATTATAATCAATATAGGTAGTTGGTGTCTTTCCACTATAGTCTATACTTAAGACATAACTACCTGCAAGATTACGGATACTGACAGAACGTACATAGTAGTTCTTGTTTACCTTCTTGAACTCAGCATCAATCGTAGAAATTATGCTCTTGTAAGAGTCTGATGCAAGGAGTGTCGGAGTGTAACGGCTCACAGAAGATCGTGTAGTGAGATGAGCATAAAACACTGAATCAGGGTGATTTCCCTCGATATAGCAATTCTCATCATCTACAGATATGAACTTATCCTGAGCGACATCATACTTGAAACGCTGGATGGTCTTATCTCCATACGTCTTAGAATCTCTGAAACGGAGGTAATAATCATTGCCCAACTTGGTGATGAGGAAGGGATTGAAACTCTGGTTGATGACAGCATCCGTACCCACAGGGTATATATTAGGCAGGCCCTGACCAGCATCGGTAAAGTTGTATACAGAATCACCAACTACCATATAATCAGCTATGGAATATCCGGCAGGGAACATCTTAGCCTGGAATGAAGACACATCCTGCAGATAAGTCTTATAGTCTACACCTTGCTCCATAGGAGTGAGCAGGTTGTAAGTAGAGCGTTTCTTACCTTTGAGCATCATATATGAAGCATCTTCCGGTGCATCTACGATGATATACTCATAGTCGCCCTCTGCTCCCTTACCTTGTTCATTGTTAGGAACGTCCTTAGATCCCGTGAATGGAAGATCGTAAGGATCAGAGAAAAGATGGAATACCTTGTTATAAGTATCCATAGAGAGCACAGGACCGTCGTCAGTTATCACGTCCCAATGTGAGCTATCCTCAGCATAGGTGTTGTTGGTGAAGACATTGTTCATACCCACCTTAACTGTATGATCGTTAGCAAAGCGCATCAGAACGATGTAGCCGTTACCGTAAGGATATTCATCCTTGAGCGTGGGGTATAGTTGCATCACCCAACCATTGGGCTGAGCGGTGAGTCGGGATGAATAGAGCTCGCTGGCAGCATTCAGCCTTTCAGCTGCACTCTGGTCGAAGATGTCATCTTCCTCACTGGGAGAGCAAGCCACGAAAGTGAGGGCCGCTCCCAATATAGTTGCAAATGATAATATCTTATTCATAATATATAATCTTTTTAACTGAAAAGCTTATTGCTTTAAACTATTATATTTGTAAACCTCCTGACGCAAAGAGTCCATCAGGGTAGCGTAACCGGTAACAGGCGAATTGAGTCGGTTGACTGTAGCACCATTTTGGATAAGGATGCTGCCATCAGCATTGGTGAGATACTCACGTGTCTGAACCTCTTTGCGAAGTTTGTCCAAATCGATGTTGTAATAGCTCTTGAGATAAGAGCGTACATAATCTACTTTTCTCAGGATGATGGTTCTACCATCTATACCATCTTGGTTAAGGAACTGGAGCTTACCGGAAGTGCTGGGCAAAGGAAGACCGTCTGCGTTACGAGATACCACCTTACGATAGAGCTTATAGTTACCATTGTTCAGCTCATGGAGGTAGCCGATGGCATCACCTGTAGGCACTCCGTGCGTGCGAAGGATGTAATAAACAGAATCCTTTGCTGTTTTGAAGGTATAAGTGGTGTCATTCTTACCTGTCTGCTCGTTATGAGTAACGTTCGTGGACTTAGGGCGAGCTGAATAATAAGCTGCGAGCTCAGTGTTATAATCATCCTGCTTATAATCTATTTGCTCCCAATCGAAGTCGGCAGACCTCAAGAGGTTGTTCCAACGAATAGTATCGAACGTGATGTAAGAAGCCATTGTCTCAGCCCAGTCCTCCGTTACGGCACTTGAAGCATAAGGGCTCACGAAGCCCAGGCCCACAGAAATAGAGTCTGGAGTCTCAGACCAAGAAGCAGCGTCATAGTGACCTGACGAAACGGTATTGAACGCTGTGGGGCGCAGGTGAGACTGGTCCAGAATGTGAGCAAACTCATGGTGCATGGTCTGGAAAAAGTATTTGTTCATCAAGTCGATGTCAGCCACATTAAGATTGTTCACATTATAGAGATTAATCTTCACACCACTGCTGGCATCACCCAGTGTCTCCGTGCCCTGTGAAGCATTGAAGTTCTTAGAACCGGTGACGGAGATGATACGTGGAGAATACTCTTTTAAGAAGGCCTCACCGGCAACAGACTTGTACACATCATACCAAAGATACTTGGTAAGCACGGCCAAATCAACGCTCTTGTCATAAGCGGCCGGTGTAAGATTCTTGTTCATGTCCGAGCCCATATCCTCAAACTTATAGTTGAAGTGCAAGTTATAGGGCTCCAGAAAGTTCACCTTGCAGAACGTATCGAGCGCAAAGGTGTAACTGGACTTATCGAGTGGGTAGTCTGTAGTGTCGAAGATGGTTGGTGTAAAATCATCATCATCAGAGCAAGAAGACACACCTACTGACAGTAAGGCTATGACAGCCAGAAACAGTATATTTAATTTTGCTTTCATATTATCGTTTCCTCTTTTAATGATTACTTACGTACCAAAGTTTCGGGTTTCACATTCTGAAGATCAGCAGGGGCACCGGTTGGCGTCGTTAAAGGTCTTGATGAAGCCATACCTGCAGACTCAACCTCCCAAGGTATTTCGATAGCACGGCGTGGATCATTAGAAGTGAGCTTGTACTCAACAGAGTTAACACCCACAATATGACTGTATTCGATACCCCAACGCTTCAGGTCAAAGAAGCGAAGGCCTTCGAAGTTTGTCTCAAAGCGACGGAAGTCGTTGATGAAGTTCATGTAAGGCACGGCATCTACAGGCACTACATAGCTGCTGCTTATATTCTGAGTGAAATTCCAGTTATCAAAACAGTTGGCATTAGCGGGGTCACCCCAATATCTAAGCAGATTTGCCTTTGTCAGCTCTATGCAATAATTGTTATCAGCATACGCCTTATAGTCGCTGGCAGCCAAAGAGTGTATGGAGATGCTCCAGTAGAGCTGAAGGTCACGGAAGGCGTCGTCATAGCGTCCCAGCATCACTTTAGCCTCGGCACGCTCCAAGAGCAGGTCGTTGGCAGTGAACGTACGCTGAATGGTATGCACGTAACCTGTGCCGGCTAGCTTGTCAATGTATTGGAAGCGCTCGCCCACCTTGGTGTTGAAGAAGCCATAGTCGTGTGACGAATTAGAGAAAAGCATACCGCTCACAATAGCCAATGGATTGGCAACCCAGTGGGGATAGAGCGTACTGTTGGAGTGGAACATCAGCACCTGCTGGGCTGTAGGACCTGCCAATGAGTAACGATAGCCGAAGCAACGACGATCCATCCGCGAGTAAGTGGTTGTAAGCATCAGGTTGTTGTTCAGTGAAGGATCCTGCCAAGCAATGGCATAATCAGATGAGGAAGAGCAACCAGCAAACACAGAATACTTCATCATCATGTTGGCAAGCGATGCAGAGTCAGTGCCCAACACGAGGTCGGCCTGCTGGATAACCTTCTCCCACTGATGAGTGTAAAGATAGAAGCGTGCTGCAAAGGCATGAGCCGCATTCACATTGAAGTGATATTTGGGAGCTGTAGTGTAGTTCTCATCTGATACGATGGGCAGAGCAGCCTCCAAATCTTTCTGAATATCAGCGTAAGTCTCAGCCACTGAAGGACGTTCAACCTTAGGTGAAACGACGTCAGTAGGCTTGGTTATATAAGGTATACCAATATCCTTCTTGCTTGCCTCGGCATCTTTATAAGCCGGAGAGAAGAGGTTCACCAGGCAGAAATGGTCCCAAGCACGTATCAACAAGCCCTCAGCACGTGAAGCAGTGAGTGATGATGTAGCACCAGAGGTGTGCTCTATAGAGTCGGCAGCCTGCAATGCATAGTTTACACCGGCGATAGAATTGTAGTAACCATTCCACACCTGACCGGGAGAATCGCTTGAAGAATAGGTTGCACTCTTAGCCTGCTCAAAGCGGAAAAGCTCCTCATCAGACTTGGCGTAAGACGCATAGTTATAGTGAGAATATATCTGCTTGTCGTTAGGACTAGAGGGAAGGTGAGGAGCCTGGTTATCAATCAGATTGTCACTAGACAACTCGCCAAGCCAGTCGAAGCTTACCTCAGGATAAGAACCGGCAATGAGCTGGCGCACCTTCTCAGCATTATCAATATGTGTACGCTCATCCGGCTCATGGTCGAGGAAGCTGTCAGAGCAAGAGGTCATGCCTCCAACGAGAGCCAGAGATAGAGCTAAATATTTGAAAGATTTCATATAATTCTTTGTTATGATATAATACTTCATTTAATAAATCTTTATAAGCCGAGCCTTACCGTGAAGGTGAACTGCTTAGACAGAGGTGATGCCACACCACCGGCGTTCACGAATTCAGGATCCTGTCCGTTAAGTTTCTTGTCAGAATAGATCAGGAAGAGGTTGGTAGCGTCGAGCTTGAGAGACAGATTGCTGAGTCCCAGCTTCTTAACCAATCCGGCATTGAAGTCGTAAGTGAGCGAGATATCCTTCAGACGAATGAAGTCACCCTTTGCCACACGTGCGGTAGAATAGTTATATGCATTGTATGCAAAAGAGAGGTGGTTCTCGTAAGCCTCATTGTAATACTGACGCAGAGAAGCGATAGCAGGGATGTTGGTCTTATTCTCATCACCAGGCATCACCCAACGGTTCTTAAACTCCTTAGGCATGGCTGCCATGTCTGAGTAAGATGAAGAGAACACAGGATCGAGGCGAAGCTTGTTGCCAAATGAGTAAGTAACGAACACATTCAGACGCCAGTTCTTGTAGCGCACCATATTGTTCAAACCACCAGTAGTAGTAGGCTCTGTAGGACCCTCGTACTTCAGGAAGTCGAGTTTGTCATACTCTTGGAAGTTGATGTCAGTAGAAGTTACCTCACCTTTCTCGTTGATGATAACAGGAATACCTTCGTCATTCAGACCCACGAAAGGTATGGAGAACAAGGCACGATGAGGATAGCCTTTGCGTGCGAAACCTGAACCTGACACCAAGTCAATAACACGGCTCTGCGAGAGCAGGTCGGTAATAGTGGTCTTGGTGTACGAATAAGTGAGGTCGGTAGTCCACGTCCAATCCTTTGTCTCGATGTTCTTTGTAGAAAGGGTGGTCTCAATACCGTGTGAGCGCATACTTGCCACGTTGGCAAACTTGCGTACGAAGCCATCAGTACCCTCAGTGTTTACATAACCCATCAGGTCATAATTCTTACGCCAATAGAAGTCAGACACAAGGTTGATTCTATTGTTCAAGAAGCCAAGGTCGATACCCAAGTTGAACTCACGCTTCTTTTCGTAAGTAAGCTCTGAGTTAGCCGGCTGCGAAAGATAGTTCACAATCTCCTGCATATCACCCTGCGGGCGCCACAAAGTGGTTGAGCGGAAGATGGCCAAAGCGTTGGATGCCGTTGTCTGCTCACCTACAAGAGAGTAGCTCAAGCGCAGCGTAGCGTGCGACCACGCGCCTTTGGTCTTTTCCATCCAGTTCTTAAAGAAGCTCTCCTCATGTGCGTTCCAAGCTGCACTGACGTTCCATGTAGGCAGCCAGCGTGAGCTGTGTGACTTGCCCAACTGGTTAGAACCATCGTAACGGCCCGTCACGTTGAATGAGTAGATACCCTTATAAGAGTAGTTGATGTTTCCGAAGTAAGCCAGACGACGGTTCCAAGAGCGTGCATAAGAGTCAGTCTCTGTACCCTCTTCCTTCATCTGCTTCTCACGCATCACGTTTTTCACCACGATACGAGAGTTGTCATAGTCAACACCATATACATCATGCTCGCTGGCATCATAGTCGGCACGGTTGGCCTCCATACCTGCCAAAGCATTGAAGATGTGTGTGTTGTTCCATACATGGTTATAATTGACCGTTCCGCGGAAGTCCATTTGCTTCACGGAGTTAAGGTTCAAAATGTTGATACCACCGATAGGCATTACCGAAACAGGCAGAGCATTCTTCTCATCAGGGTCAGTATATAAATAGGTGTTACTGTACATGATGTTAGGATTGTCTACACCAGCACGGTAAGCCTCTGCCTGGTTAGAGTGGTTGAGGACCACATGCTCACGGTTAGAGTGGTTAACGCGGTAGCTGCCCAACAAGTTGATTTCCAAACCGAATATTGGTTTGTAGCTCACCTCGCCCTGGAACTTCACGTCAGTCACGTCTACGTTGATGTAATTGTTCTTCAATTCAGAGAAGATATTGAAGGGAGCGTAGTTACGTGTGTAAGTGTCGTTAGGGTCAAGCGTACGCGATGTGTTCATTGCATAGCTGAAGGGGTTGATATCAAAGTCACGGCTCACCTCGCCACTCACCACGTCAACGTTTTGGTTGAGCGTACCCGGAGCGGTCTGATCACGGTAGCTGGCGTTAGTACGCAAGGTCACGGTGAGTTTCTTTGACAGGTTGAACGATGCATTCAGGTTTGCTGTGTAACGCTTCACGTCGCTGTCGTCCGTCCATCCCGGGTCGTACATAGCTGACAGAGAGGCATATAGGTTAGCCTTATCCGTACCTGTAGAGATGCTCACACTGTGATTCTGCACCAGATTGTTGTGGAACAAGAGGTCGAACCAGTCGGTGTTGCGGAACTCAGCCTGCTGCAGGTAAGCGTTCATTGCAGCATCGGTGTAAGGCAGGCCAAACTGTCCGTTGGTGGTGTTGTACGTATCAATAAGTTTATACATCTTACCATAAAGACCTGAAGTAGAGCTGTTAACGAGGTTAGCCAACTGCAGCCAGCCCTTGGCAGCCATCTCCTTATATATACCCATCTGCTCTTGTGAGTTGGAGATGTTGTAATTATCGTAGCTGGGTTTCAGCCTATAGGTGAACTCACCGGTATAGTTGAGCGAGCTATGTCCTGCGCGGCCTTTCTTGGTTGTCACAACAACCACACCAGCCATGGCGCGTGCACCATATATAGAGGTAGCCGAACCATCCTTAAGAACCTGGAAGCTCTCAATATCATCGGCGTTAAGACCAGCTATGGCATTGGATATCAGCGTAGTGGCATCACCAGACGAAAGGTCGTCGGCCGATACATTCACAGCATCTTCCATGATGACACCATCTACAACCCACAGAGGGCTGGAGTTACCATATATAGATGTGGCGCCACGCACACGAATCTTAGGTGCTGTACCGAAGGTACCTGACACGTTCTGAACGCTCACACCGGCAGCACGACCTTCCAAAGCACGTGACACATCGGCCACACCATCGAGTTTGGCATCGTCAGCACTCACCTTTGTGGTGGCACCGGTGAAGAGTCGCTTGTCCATCTTCTGAATACCTGTTACGACAACCTCACCAATCTCGTGAGCCTTTTCGGAGTCCAACACGATTTTCATGTCTTTGCCACCCTTTACTGTTTTCGTCTTCATTCCAATGTAGGAAATCACCAAAGTAGGATTAGATTGAGAAGACGAGATGCTGAAATGTCCGTCCAAATCAGTGGCCGCACCAGTCTTCGTGCCCTGTATCATAACAGAAGCACCAATGACGGGTTGTCCATCCTCTGATGAAGTGACGGTTCCTGAAACTGTTGTTTGGGCTAAAGCCATTCCAATAGAAAGGAAGAGGCATGCCAAAACCAAACTAAGTCTTTTTCCCATAAAACCTCAAATATTACATTAATCTTTTAATTACTTTCGATACTTGTTTGCAAAATTACATTTTATTTTACCAATATGCAACTATTTAACTAAAAATTTAGCAAATATATTGTGTTAAAATTAAAATTACGGGGCTCGAATGCAGGAATGATTAAAAATTATAAGTTTTATAGTGGATTAGCAACACTAAATATTTCAGATTGTAAGATAATTGCCTTAGGTCAATTTCAAATAGTATGTTTTCAAACGGGAAGTCGGGTCAAGGTGAAACAAGAGAATAGAGCTGAAATGCCATATATATAATAAGGTGTATAGGGAAAGGCCAAAAGCGATGAAAAAAGGGCCATGTGGAGCAAACAGAAGAGAGGGGCGAGGGTATGAGGATAGGCCGGCAAGTGAACAAACAAGAAGCTTTTAGACAATATAAAGGCGCTTGAGAGACGGTAAGGGCGGATGATCGCTTGATGGTTCTTAGCTTTCGGACGCTCCGCGGCGCGTCCCTATGGGTGGAATGCGAGGATTCTTTCACCGCATGTCAGTCGGTTGGCGGACGCACGAAGGTGCGTCTCAGCAGGTGAAAACATGGGTTTTGCATCGCAAAATAGGCACTTTCACAACGCGAAACAGGCATTTTTGAAATGCGAAAAGGGCGTTGTAGAAGAAGGCATCGACAGGTTATGGCGATTTAGAAGGGAAGAGGGAGATAGCCAACACTCTTTATGAGTATATACAAGGAAGCATCTTAAACTCCGATATTTACTACACACCCCCTTCAACTTACGTTTTGATACGTCTTGTCTTGGCCAATACGTCTTGACAGAATATTCAGAGCCCACCTGTATGGCAGTATTATGTCAGTTGCATCCGCAGGAAGTCGCCAAGGTGCACATGCTGTATTCCATCGACATTACTGCCGCTGGTCCATTCATCCAAGCTGACAACATATTTGGGATAGTTGTCGTTAATGGCTTTTAGGTTGCCAAACTCGCGCTTGCGAGTGTCTTCGTCTGCCATTAGATAGGTGGCTTGTACATAGATACGTCTGTCGTCACGTAGCCCAACAAAGTCCACTTCCCTGCCATCTGATATTTGTCCTACAAACACTTTAAAACGTTGCTGACACAGATATAGATAAATGGCATTTTCAATAAGCTTATTGATGTCTTGCTGAATAGAAGAGCTCAGGCGGCAGTTACGCAGTCCCAAATCCTCAAAGTAGTATTTATCCCCTATCTCAAACATACGTAAGCCATTGACATCCAGCCTACGTACTTTCTGTATCAGATAGGCATTTTGCATGGCACGCAAGTAGTTTATGACTTGAGCAGGCGAAGTATTAACGTGCTGCGATTTAAGATATTTACTGATATTGTTCGCTGAGAAAAGGTTACCCACATTATCTGCTGTATATAAAGCCAAGGTTTCCAAGAACTCAACATTACGTATACCCTCACGTTTGACCACATCTTTCAGGAGTATGGTATTATAAACATTCTGCAGATACTCAAAGACCACATCCCGTTCAAGGGGCAGATGGGTAAGATAAGGCATTCCGCCATAAAGCAAAAAGTTTCTCAACGATTGGTTAGATGGCTCCAAATGATGGAACAGCAGAAACTCATCATAGCAGAGACTCTGAATTTTGAACTCCACATAGCGACCAGAGAGATGAGTAGACAATTCGCTGGAAAACATCTTGGCATTGCTGCCAGTGATGTAAATGTCGCAAGCCTCAGAAGCCTGGAGGCTTCTCAACGTTACTTCGAAGTCATTTATTTCCTGCACTTCATCGATGAAGAGATAATTAGCTACCCCTTGCCTCAGTTGCGCATTCACGTATTTGCTCAAATCTTCATGCGTGCGAATGAAAGCAAAGTCCTCTAATTCTTTGTTGATTGATATGATATTGGCATCAGCATCTTCCTGTACTATTTTGGAGGCTAATTGCTTTAGGATGCAACTCTTTCCTACACGGCGTTGGCCTGTCAGCACCTTGATTACGTTCTTTCCGATAAAAGGACGCATCAGATGGATATAATAAGGGCGGTCAATAAGCTTTTCCATAATCTTATATCATAATTAAAACTTTATGCAAATATAGCGAATTTATAAATTATGATTTACAAAAAGGGCGGATAAAGCAAAAGTTTTAGTCATGTTTAACAGAGAATAGGGCAAGAAGCAAGCTCTCGCCAAAAGCTCATATCTCCCACTTTCGTGTCTGCCAACCACACCCACAAACCTCTCAAACAATGAGTGAAGCACGGAGAGACTATCAGGGCAGTGCATAGAGTGGTCGGGAGGCTTTTCCCAAACAGGCCTTTTTACAACTCGAAAATGCCTATTTTGGCTTGCAATAATGCCTATTTCGCAACGCAAAAAGGCCTATTTCACAAAGCGAGGCAAAGAGGGACATGTTACGGGCTGACCGCCTCCGGGACGCAAGGGTAATGATTTCGTGCACTATTTAAACGGCAGGTCGATCATTATATGAAAAAAAATGATTACTTTTGCAGCTGTGTTTTAACTCTACAAGTAATGAAACATTACCTCATCATACCCCTTCTGACCGAGCTTCTGCTGGGCTTCGCGGGCTGCAAGAAGGCTCCGCAAAGCAATGACATCATCACGAAGAAGCCGGTGGTAAAGGCACAGCCCTCTGTGCTCAGCCTGTCTAAGTATTCCATACCCCGCAAGGTGAACTGGCTGGGAACAGAATACACGGTCACGGTGTCGCGCTATCCCGACGCCACACTGCCCAAGACGGAAGACGAGTCGGGCAGAAAATATTATGACAACCGCATCAACCTGAAGATAACACGCAGCGATGGGACCGAGTTTTTCAACCGTACGTTTACGAAAGCTGACTTTTCGCAGTTCACCGACAATGCTTACGGACGGAAAGGGGCATTGCTGGGCATCGTGTTCGACCATGCTTCAGGCAACGAGCTGTGCTTCGGCGCCAGCGTAGGCTCGCCCGACACCATGAGCGATGAATATATCCCGCTCATCCTCACCGTGTCTAACGTAGGCGCAGTGAGCATCAAGGCCGACACGCAACTGGACACAGGCAGCGACGAAGACAGCGAGGAGGCCGACGACTAGCACTCCGCAGGGCGGGAAGGCCAACCGAAAGAAAGTGCGGTAAGACCGTCACTCTGCACGCAGGACGCGCAGCCGCCGGAGGCTGAGGGACAATGCCACTATGCCGGACAGAAACTGTAATGACGCACAAGGGCGAAAAAACATGCCGCTTTTGCTTTGATATTTCGCGGAAAACGCTAACTTTGTAACCTGTAAAAAACAGAAACCGAATATGACAAAAGCTATTATTACCGTAGTAGGTAAGGACAACACCGGCATCATTGCCAAGGTGTGCACTTATCTGGCAGAGAGTAACGTAAACATACTCGACATCACTCAGACCATCGTGAAGGGCTTCTTCAACATGATGATGATTGTTAACGTGGAGAACTCGCCCAAGTCTTTCGACCAGCTCAGCACCGAACTGACCCAGCTGGGCGAGGAGATTGGCGTGCAGACCAAGATACAGCTGGAGGAGATATTCAACCAGATGCACAGAATTTAAATAAGGTGGAGGCTGAAAGATGATTAACTTATCAGAGGTGCTTGAAACCAACCGCATGGTTGAACAGGAGAATCTTGACGTGAGAACCATCACGTTGGGCATTAGCCTCCTAGACTGTGCTGACAGCAACCTAGACACTTGCTGCCGAAAAATATATGAGAAGATAACCACACTGGCTAAGGACTTGGTGGCTACGGGTGAGGAAATATCGCGCGAGATAGGCATTCCTATCGTGCACAAACGCATCAGCGTGACGCCTATCGCCCTGATAGGTGCGTCGTGTTGCCACACCACGGGCGACTATGTGAAGATAGCCCAGACGCTGGACAACGCGGCTAAGGCCGTGGGAGTGAACTTTCTGGGCGGATTCTCGGCCTTGGTGAGCAAGGGCATGACGCCCAGCGACGAGCTGCTCATACGCTCCATACCTAAGGCACTGGCCTCTACCAGCCTGATATGCTCAAGCGTCAACGTGGGAAGTACCAAGAACGGACTGAACATGGACGCCGTAAGGCTGATGGGCGACATAGTGAAAGAGGCCGCCGAAGAGTCGAAAGAACAAGACTGCATAGGACCGGCCAAGCTGGTGGTGTTCTGCAACGCGCCCGACGACAACCCCTTCATGGCCGGTGCCTTTCATGGCGTGAGCGAGGGCAACGCCGTGGTGAACGTGGGCGTATCGGGTCCCGGCGTGGTGAAGTACACCCTTGAGCAGATGGACTTGCGGGCCAAGGAGAGCGGCAAGAAAGAAGCTGACTTTGAGACGCTGTGCCAAACCATCAAGAAAACGGCCTTTAAAATTACGCGCGTAGGTCAATACGTGGCTCAAGAGGCCAGCCGAAGGCTTCACGCGCAGTTCGGCATCATAGACCTGAGCCTTGCTCCTACGCCTGCCGTGGGCGACTCTGTGGCCGACATCTTGAAGTGCATAGGCGTTGAGCAACCCGGCGCGCCGGGCACAACAGCCGCTCTTGCCCTGCTCAACGACCAGGTGAAGAAAGGCGGTATCATGGCCAGCTCATACGTGGGCGGACTGTCAGGCGCCTTCATACCCGTGAGCGAGGACCAGGGCATGATAGATGCCGTGAATGTGGGAGCGCTGAACATAGAGAAGCTGGAGGCCATGACGTGCGTTTGCTCCGTGGGTCTTGACATGATAGCCATACCGGGCGACACGCCGGCCACGTCTATCGCCGGCATCATAGCCGACGAGGCAGCCATCGGAATGGTGAACCAGAAGACCACCGCCGTGCGCATCATACCCGTCATAGGCAAGAAAGTGGGTGAGAGCATCGTGTGGGGCGGCCTGCTGGGTGAGGCTCCTATCATGCCCGTCAACACCTTCTCGGCTGAGAGACTGGTGAACCGTGGTGGCAGAATACCTGCTCCCGTACACTCGTTCAAGAATTAAGCGCAGGCAAGACATCCTTAGCTTGCACATCACTCCAACCTATTCATGGTATGAAGAAGATAGCATTGCTCTTTATATGCCTGGGCAATATATGCCGGTCGCCGGCTGCCCAGGCTGTCATGCAGCGCGACGTAGACTCTACCGGCATGACAGATAACTTCCTGATAGACTCTGCCGGCATCGGCAACTGGCATGTGGGCAGCCTGCCCGACAAGCGAATGCGAAGGCACGGAGCGGCACGCGGACTGAGAATAGACCACGTGGCCAGGCAGATAGATGCCTCTTCTGACTTCAGAAAGTTTGATTATATCATCGTCATGGACGACGATAACTATCGCACAGTGACGGCTATGGCGCACAACGAAAGCGACAGAAAAAAGGTTATCAAGATGGCCGATTACTTGAAAAAACACCCCAAGAGCACTTCGGTGCCCGACCCTTATTACGGCGGGGACGCCGACTTTGAATGGGCGCTGGACCTTATTGAGGACGGATGTGACAACTTGTTGCAGGCCTTGACAAAGGAGGAAGGGGCATGACATGGATAGATGCCGGGACGGCAGCATCACGTATCAACTCTTGGGGCAAACACTCTGGGGCCTTCTTCTTCCTGATAAGCTATGACAAAAGCAATTGTCTGGTGGAACGGGTGAGCGACATCTCTGACACTGAACTGCTGTTTGACTTTCCTCATCTGAGCAATTCTGCAAAGGTGGAAACGCCCGACAACCAAGCCTCCTTCACCTGGCAGCCTCATCCCTTAACCGAGATGGAGTATTCAAAGCGGTTCAGCATCATACACCAAAACATGTTGGCAGGCAATAGTTACCTGGCCAATCTGACGTGCAAAACGCCCATTGACACGAGTCTCACGCTGAAAGAGATCTTCATGCGCAGCAAGGCTCGCTACAAGCTATGGCTAAACGACCGCTTCGTGTGCTTCTCTCCCGAGACGTTCGTCCGCATCAACCAAGGCGTTATCAGCAGTTGTCCGATGAAAGGTACCATCAGTTGCAGCGTGGCCAACGCTGAACAGGTGCTCATGGATGACGTGAAGGAAGCGGCTGAACATGCCACCATAGTGGATTTGATACGCAACGACCTGAGCAAGGTGGCCGAAAAGGTAACGGTGAGAAGATACCGTTATGTAGAGAAGCTGCACACCAACTGCGGCGATATTCTGCAAACCAGTTCGGAGATAGCGGGTGTGCTGCCTGCCGATTACCGCAGCCATCTGGGCGACATCATCATGGCGCAACTGCCCGCCGGCTCTATCACGGGCGCACCCAAGCGAAAGACGATGGAGATTATCCATCAGGCAGAGGGCTATGACAGAGACTTCTACACCGGCGTTGCGGGTGTATGCCAAGACGGTAAGCTGGACAGTTGTGTGCTTATCCGATTTATCGACAAAGAGAACGGCAAGCTTTACTTTAAAGCCGGGGGTGGAATCACGGCCAAAAGCGACTGCAAAAAAGAATATGAGGAGGTGATAGAGAAAACGTATGTACCCATTTGTTGAGACCATCAGGATAGAGGGAGGCTCGCCCCACAACCTGCCCTACCATCAAGCACGCATGAAACGCACCATGAGGCACTTCTTTCCTGGTGCCCATGTGCCTCTGTTGAAAGACGAGCTAGCCCGTACCGAGTGGCCACAAGACGGCATACTGAAGGTGCACGTGGAATATTCAGAGCAGGGCATACTGCTCATCAAGGCAGAGGAATATCATGTTCGCGACATCAGAAAGTTGCGTCTGATAGCCTGCGATGACATCGATTACACTTATAAAAGCGCTGACCGGAGGAGCTTGGAGCAGCTGGCGAGGCAGAAAGGTGACGCGGATGAGATTATCATCGTGAAGCATGGCTTGCTCACAGACACCTCCTACTCCAACATAGCCCTGTATGACGGCACGCAATGGGTGACACCCCGCACGCCATTACTCAAGGGAACCATGCGTCAGGCTCTGCTTGACGAGGGACTGCTGACGGAACGTGACATCACACCTAACGACTACAAGGGCTACCAAAAGGTGAGCCTCATCAACGCCATGATGCCCTTAGGCATGCTTACCATTACTCTTCCACAATGCCACCATTCACGTACATGTACTGATTGACACGCTGATACTTCTCAGCCTCAAGTTTCAACTCCATAAACTTCTTCATTCTGCTGGGTTGAAACTGTCCTTTGTTAATGAGCTTGCGGTTGTGCTTCGCCCAATTCACCAAAAAGCGCTCCTCCGATTTATACTTAGACGGTCGGCGCTTGTTCTTCCTCATAAAGTCCATATACTTCCACCACATATCCAACCACTGTTCGTCTTGTGTCATATTTCTTCAGTTTCTAAGTTTATCAATATACTTTAGCAAAGTAAAAAATCATCAGGAGCTTTGGCTCCATATACAAGAGAATTTGACATAAAAGTGTGCCTGTCAACCATTTGACCTCATTTAGCGTTCTCTTCCGGGTGTGATGTGGGTGTAATGTGGGTGTAATGTCATCGGGCATCTACTCATTTATAACGCTCTAAGAATCAATATATTGTCTTAAGGGTGGAATTGGGTGGCATAGAAATTACATCAAAATTACATGGAAGTGCAATGATTCGTGAACCTCGTCTACACATTACATGCTCACCACGGGCAGTCTTATTGAAGACCACAGCTATAGTTTTGCAGAATTCGCTAACAGTTATTGTCTCCATCATTGATTCTTCTGTTTTTGGCAAAAATAGGGTATATATTACGATTTGCAAAATTTATGTGCATAAAAAATGTACATTCTCGTTTAATAAAGGAGAAATTGGAGGAAGAAAGAGGTTACAACTGTACGCTTATCAACGAATATAGATGACAAAACCAGGATGTATGGACATAACAGAAACAAGTTTTTTTATCACTCTTCATGCAAGCAAAACAAAACATTATTAGTAATTTTGCAGCAGCAGAAAAAGGGGTAAACCCCGTTTGAAGCAACAAACAGAAATAAGGAAACAAGCAAAATGGACACAAAACTCATCATGACTTTTCTGAGAAACATAGCCGCTCACAACGACAGGCCATGGTTTCAAGAGCATAAGAATGATTATCAGGCAGCACTGGCATCATACGAACAGGGCGTGGGCGAGGCCATCAAGGCCATCTCCCACTTCGATTCAAGTATCGCCTACCTCACACCCAAAGACTGTATGTACCGTTTCTATCGTGACATCAGGTTCTCGCCCGACAAGTCGCCTTATAAGCGTCACTTTGGCGCATATATCTCCGCAAAAGGCAAGAAGAGCCTGCATGGAGGCTATTACATCCACATGGAGCCGGGAAAATGCTTTCTGGGCGGTGGCGTTTACTGGCTGCCTACCAACATACTCACGGCATGCCGCAATGAGATCATGGCCAATGAGAAGGACTGGCTCAAGATTGTGACAAGTGGAGAGTTTGTCCACAACTTCGGTTATCCCAACGAAGGCACGTGGGAAGAGGACAAGGTGAGCGATAAGGGATTTGGTATGACAGCGCTGAAGACGGCTCCCAAGGGCTTTCCTCGCGACTATAAGTATCTTGACTACCTGCGCATGAAAGACTATTCGTGCTGGCATGCCGTGCCTGATGACTTCTTTGAGGGAAACGAATGGACGAAAGAAGCCGCACGGATGTTCAAGGTGATGAAGCCCATGATGGACTTTGTCAATGCCGTAGTAGATGATTACGAATAAGCACTCTCCTACTTTGAAAGATATAAAAGGGTCAACTCATGCCTGAGTTGACCCTTTCTATAGTAAATCGTTATTTCTTTTCCAGTTCCTCTATGGTAGCTTTCAGCGAAGCTATCTTCTCCAAAGAGTCGCTCTCCTTCTTTCTTTCGCGGGCTACAACGGCTTCCGGCGCATGAGCAATGAAGTTTTCATTGCCCAGCTTCTTGCGTATACCCTGCAAGAAGCCCTCCAAGTGAGCTATCTCCTTGCGTGCCTTCTCCACCTCAGCGGCCACGTCTATCAGATTGCCCACCGGCACTTCAAACTCTTCCGTGCCCACCATGAACTGCGAGGCGGTAGCTTGCTTCTCCGTCACTACCTCTATCTTATCCAGGTTGGCCATCTTAATGATGATGCCGTTGTAGCGTTCAGACTTATTGGCGTTGATGGCGTGAAGCGTCAGCACATTCTTCTGGGCGATGTTTTTCTGATTTCTCACAGCCCTGACACCCGATATGATTTGCTTAACCACCTCCATATCATCTACCAGCTTGCGCTCGGCATCAGTGGGGGCAGGCACGTTGAGCGTTGCCAACATGATGCTTTCGCCCTCGCCACGGTTGTAGAGATGCTGCCAAAGCTCTTCCGTGATGAAGGGCATGAAAGGATGCAGCATCTTAAGCAGCACGTCGAAGAAGTGCAGCGTAGCCTCATACGTGGTCTTATCGATGGGCTTTCCGTACTCCGGCTTCACCATTTCGAGATACCAACTGGAGAATTCGTCCCAGAACAAGCGGTAAACGGTCATCAGAGCCTCGCTGATACGGTAAGTGCGGAACTGCTCTTCCATCACCTCATTGGCTGTCTTGAGCTTGGCAGCAAACCACTCCACGGCTGTTTTCAGCGTTTCGGGCTGTGCCACGTCGGCTGTTTGCCAGCCCTTCACCAGGCGGAAGGCATTCCAAATCTTATTGTTGAAGTTGCGGCCCTGCTCGCACAGGCTCTCATCAAAGAGAATATCGTTGCCCGCGGGAGCTGAGAGCATCATGCCCATGCGCACGCCGTCGGCACCATACTTGTCTATGAGCATGATGGGGTCGGGCGAGTTGCCAAGCGACTTAGACATCTTACGGCCCAGCTTATCGCGCACGATGCCGGTGAAGTAGACGTGCTTGAAAGGATAGGTGCCGCGATATTCGTATCCCGCCATAATCATTCTGGCCACCCAGAAGAAGATGATGTCGGGTCCGGTAACCAAGTCGGATGTGGGATAATAATATTTTATCTCATCATTATCGGGGTTGTTGATGCCATCAAATACAGAGATAGGCCACAACCACGACGAGAACCATGTGTCCAGGCAGTCACTCTCCTGCTCCAGGTCGGCAGCCTTAACCGCCGGGTTGAGCTTCTGAGCCTCAGCCAGAGCCTCATCGGCCGTCTCGGCCACCACGTAGTTGCGCTTGCCATCAGGCATGGTGAAGTAGTAAGCCGGTATGCGGTGACCCCACCAAAGCTGTCGGCTGATGCACCAGTCTTTGATATTCTCAAGCCAGTGGCGGTAAGTGTTCTTGTATTTCTTGGGGAAGAACACGATGTCATCGTTCATCACGGGGTCCAAGGCGATGTCGGCGAAGTGCTGCATCTTGAGGAACCACTGTGTGGAAAGCTTGGGCTCGATGGGCACATTGGTGCGTTCAGAGAAGCCCACCTTATTGTCATAGTCCTCTATCTTCTCCATCAGTCCGGCATTCTGCAAATCTTTAGAAATCTGCTTGCGCACGTCCATGCGATCCATGCCCACGTAGAGGCCTGCCGCCTCTGATATGGTGCCGTTGTCGTTGAAGATGTCTATGGTCTGCAAGCCGTGCTTCAGGCCCAGCGCATGGTCGTTTACATCGTGTGCCGGAGTAACCTTCAGACAGCCCGTACCAAACTGAATGTCTACGTAGCTATCCTCTATGACAGGTATCTGGCGGCCCACCAGAGGCACGATGACATGCAGCCCGCTGAGCCAGGTGTTCTTCACATCTGCCGGGTTGACGCACATAGCAGTGTCGCCCATGATGGTTTCAGGACGTGTGGTAGCCACAACGGCATAGTAGCCTTTCTCGTCTTTGTGTATCACATTGCCCTCGTCCTTGCGCGTCACCTTGTCTTGCTCCACCACATAATATTTAAGATGGAAGAGATGAGAGTGCTCGTCTTTGTAGATAACCTCCTCGTCAGAGAGGGCCGTCTGCGCCTTCGGGTCCCAGTTCACCATGCGCACGCCACGATAAATGTAGCCTTTCTTATATAAATCTACAAACACCTTGATGACGCCCTTAGAGCGTTTCTCGTCCATGGTGAAGGCCGTGCGGTCCCAGTCGCACGAGCATCCCAGCTTGCGCAGCTGCTTGAGGATGATGCCTCCATGCTCTCTTGTCCAGCTCCAGGCATGTTCCAAGAACTCCTCACGCGTGAGGTCGGTCTTCTTAATGCCCTGCTCGGCCAGCTTGTTCACCACCTTTGCCTCAGTGGCTATGCTGGCATGGTCGGTGCCGGGCACCCAGCATGCATTCTTACCCTCCATGCGGGCGCGGCGAACAAGAATATCCTGAATGGTGTTGTTGAGCATGTGCCCCATGTGGAGCACACCCGTTACGTTGGGAGGAGGTATCACTATGGTGTAAGGCTCACGCCCATCGGGCTTCGAACTGAACAACTTATGGTCCAGCCAATACTGATACCATCTCGACTCCACGGCTTGTGGATCATACTTACTTGCTAATTCCATGTTGGCGTATCTAATTTTTAACTTATTTGCTTATCCCGTGCCAGAAGGCCAACCAATGAGTATGGCCGCGGCACACAACTATCTGACGCACAAAGGTACATGTTTTTTTCGAAACAGCCGAATTTATTGCTCATAATGTTTTAAGGCATAAGCGATGGCAGGGGAAGCGTGCCGACATGACATAACACTGACGCCGGCAGTATGTCAAGGACAGGGCTGAAAAACGAAAAGGGCCTTTTTGCCTTGCAAGAATGCCTGTTTTGCAAGGCAAAAATGCCTATTTCGCAAAGCGAAAAGCATGGTTTAAGAATCGGCCTGACTATGCCTGATGTGTCACGAGCAGGTGCGGGTCATGAGCGGAATGCGCATAATCAGCTTCTCAAATACGGTTATGCCCACCACACCGGTAAGTATGCCCAGCAACACATCAATGCAATAATGATGCCCGGCATAGACGGCCGTGAACCAAATGCCCAACATGATGACGGCAAAGAGGGCGCAGGTGAGCCGCGACCTACCGCTCTTTACGGCATAGAACAATGCCACCAGCATGTAAGCGGCATGAAGGCTGGGAATGGCGGCAAACACATTGGCGTTCTGACCGTAGATGGAGTGAAACACCGGCAGGCCCAACAGAGCGTCGAAACGCCCCAGTCCGCCCACGTTGCCGGGGGTGCCCAGCACGGGCGTAAAGCCGTAGTGCATGGCATACCATGGGGGCGATGCAGGATGAACATAATAGATAACGAAGCCTATCAGGTTGACTGTGAGGAACGCCCATGCCAAACGTGAGCCATACTTGCGGCACTTGCCGCCCTTGGCAAAGAGATAGATGCTGAAGCCCATGGGCACCGGCACCCAGCAAAGATAGAACAGGCCGGCCAGAATATCCATGAACGGCGCATGATGGAGGGCAAAGAACTCACTGGGGATGACCTTCCCGGCAGCCAAAATGGCCTGGGCCGAGCCCTTGCAAGCCTCGGCATAAGCAGCAAGCTCGCACTGTGTGCCTACGGTAATGCCAAAGAGAGACTTCTCCAGGTCGTAAAGGCCTCGCACGTCAATGGGGTTTACCCGATAGTTGGGATATAGGCGCATGGCGTCATAGCAGATGCCAAAGAGCGCCCATGGCAACATAAACAGGGCAAAGCGCCTCGTGGGCTTGACAGCCACGAGGACAGCCACAATGAGGATGATGATGAGCGTGTTCATTTGCCGTTCATCTCTTTATAACAATAGGCCACTCTCCAGAAGGCAGTGATATTGGCCAGCACGGCAATGACTATCATTCCTCCGGCCAGCCACCACAGATTGTGCAACGCGCCGGCCAGTATAGCGGTCACAGCAGTAACCACAACGCGCTCAGGACGCTGCATGAGGCCCACCTTACACTCTATGCCCGTGCCCTCAGCACGAGCTCTGACGTAGCTCACCATGACCGAACCTATCATGGCAGCAAAGGTGGTTACGCCCATCCAGAACCAGTCTGTGTTGATGAAGATGAGGCAGATGCCGAAGAGACTAATCAGCTCGCTGTATCTGTCGAGCGTGGAATCCCATAACGCTCCGAACTTACTGGTCATGTTGCCTACACGTGCCAGGCGGCCATCCATCATATCAAAGAGGCCGGAAAAGAGTATTACCGCCCCACCCCACACTATGTTTGCGTAGAAATCGGCATCCGGATAGTCGTCGGCGGCATCGTAAGCTGCCATGACGAATAAGGCTGCTGCCACCATGTTTCCGATAAATCCCAACGTAGTTACCACGTTAGGCGTGATGTGACACTTCATCATTCCCTTGATGAGAGGGTCGATGACGTGATATATCACCTTCTGTAAGAAATCCCTATAATTCATTTTTTGCTATTCGTTTATTTCTTTATTACTTATTGGTTGTTCGTCACTAAAAGTATCGTCACCCAGCCATGCGCCGCCGGCCCCATCGGCCCGGGCGTCTGAAACCTTTCTGAACACCCACAGCTTCTGGCCGGGATAGTTGACGATGATGCCCACTGCCACACCCACTATCATCTTGACAATGATGTAATTGAAGCCCGAGAGCTCGGTGAAGAGCCACGTACCGGTGGAGTTGAGCAGGATGGAGAGCGCCCAAACACAAAGATAGCGCAGGGCAACATATTTCTTTTTACGGCCCGAATTGCCGAACACATACTTCAGATTGATGCAGCAATTGGTCACTCCTCCCGACACGCAGCCCACGAGATTGGACAGGGCATAATAGATGCCCAGCCCTTCTGTGAGCAGAATGGTTACGCCATAGTCTACGGCAGTGGCTACTACCGACGACATTTCGGCCTTGATGAAGAGCAGAAGCTCACGCCTCAGCTTGAGAAATTGAGAATGATGCCTGCCACACATAATATCAACAAAGCATAAAACCCGCCCAGCAAGTCATCGGCCATCACCCAGAACGCGCCCTGACGACGATCTAAACGCTTGATGCCAAGCGGCTTCACTATATCGAAAAAGCGGAAGAGCACGAGGGCAACCAGTCCTAATACTAGTTGCTGACCGGCTGTAAAGAGGGGCGCAGCCAACAAGGCCATCCACAAGCCCACCATCTCATCTACCACAACACGGCTGGGATCGTCGCCCCAAAAAGGCTGCACCTTGGCCGTAGCCCAAGTGCCCACGAGCGTGAAAAGCACCACGAGAACCAGCGTAAGCACCGTAAGCACGCCCACAGAAAGCCAATGCAACAAGACCAGCCAGATGAGCAAGGCCACCACAGAGCCCGCCGTTCCGGGGCCATAGGGAAAGAAGCCACTGCCAAAGCCGGTGGCTAGGAACATAGGAAAGAAGGGAGGGTTGAAACCGGGGGTATAATTCTTGTTGTTCATGCTTCTCCGTATTGCTGATTAAAAATGACAGATACCCAACCACGCAGGGTGGACAGAAAAAAGCTAATACATAGCATCCGGCAAGGTATGTAGCCCTGCCGGTAGACCCAAATGCGTATACTGGAGGTGAGTTTGCTTAACTGAAAAGTGTACAGCTGCTCAGCTCTATTCATCATCATGATGATGCAAAATTACGAAGAATATCCAAATCACATGCTAATCTGTGCTTATATTTTTAAGTATTTACCGAAAAAGGGCGTAAAAAGAACAATTTACGGAACTAAAAGTACACTTAAGGACAACATAAAGCGATCAGAAGGCGATAAGGAAATACTTTTTTTGCACAACTGCATACATCATCTCAGCAACTCGCACGGGTCATTTGAAAAGACAAGCGACAGACCGTGCCAGCCTGCTTATACCTTGAAAACGTTGTGACAAGAAGGCAGGCAGCCTGCCGTATAAGCCGTAAAGAAGCAGAAAAGAGACAGCCAAACGCTGAGAAAGACAAGCGCAAGAGATGGGATTACAATCTGAGCCAGTGAGAGACTGTGCCGTCGGGCATACCGCTCACGGCATGAGTGCCAACCTCATAAGCACTCTCCAGCAAGGCGATGACGCGCACGGAAGAGCAGTTCTCCCACATTCTGAAGTCTACATCTTCTGAATAGGTGTTGGCAAAACGCAACAACTTATCGAGGTCAAACTGCTCAGCGGCTACGCCGGCACCCTCACACTCAGCATCAAAGGCATTGCACTCCTGTTCTATATGTACGGGAACCATGAGGGCGGGCTTGCCCATATACAGCGCCTCACACACCGACTCGAAGCCTGCCGTAGTGGCATAAGCCTTGCAGTTGGCCAGTGAGTGGAGGAAAGCCTCATCGTCTATGAGATGGAAAGACAAGGTGTCATCTATCTTGGTTACCGTGTCGGCTCCCTTCTTATCCCAGAAGAAGCGCAGCTTCACGCTGGGGTGTGCCTGATGCCATGCCATGACTTGTGTGGCGAAACCCGCATTGAGCATGTAGCCTGTGATGTAATCGCCATGGTGGCGGGGAGCATCAAGCACCTCCTGCCTGAGCAAGGGAGGCACCACAGAGAGCTTTTCGCCGGCACAGTCGGCATAAGGCCGCATGGAAAGGGCCAGCACCTTGGTAGCTGCCAGGCAGGTGAGGCGTGTGTAACGACATAGCCACCGGCGGCTGTAAGAATGAGCTTGAGGAAACCGGAAATCGGGATGCAGGAAGAGATATTGATGGGCTATGCAAACCTGAGGCGCGTTGGGACGAAGCAGATAAAACGTCATGCCACACAATATCTCATAAAAGTTGATCACCATATCGGCTCCACTCTCCTGTATGCTAAGGTATATCTTACGAATGCCATAAAGGTATTTGGGGGTGCGCAGCAAGTTATAAAACGCCGTGTGCACATGGGCTATGTGACAGTTATTGGCTGAGGGGATGAAGTTAAGGCTTTGGAACGTTTCGACAGGTGCCTTTGCCTTACGCAAGAAGAAATCGGGAAGCTGGCGAGCCCGGCTCTTTCCTACAAGTATTTTCACCACTTCATGACCATTCTCACGCAACATTCGCTCTAATGTCAGGGCCTGCGTGAGATGGCCTCTGCCCTCACCCTGAACAACAAACATCACTTTCATACGCAATATATTAGGCCGCCGCCAATGAGTTGGGCGTTGCGGCACGAGTTAATTCACGTTAGCAAAGGTCGCAAAGTATTGTTTCTTTTTCAATGCAACGATATGACATAAGTATGAAATCATGCAATGAAAACCGATTTATCCCTTCTCTGGGGTGCTCATTACCGTCTTTTATGGCATTGAGATGCGGATAGGGTGGCAAAAGGAAAGGCATAAAAAAGGCTGCCCGCTATGTGGCAGCCTCTTGGATATAGATGAAAAGTTGAGTTGATTACTTGTTATAGAACTTCTTTCCGTTGCTGATAACAACACCCTTGTAAGCAGCTGAAACGCGCTGGCCTGCAAGATTGTAGAGCACATTGTCTGCTTTGGCAGCATTGGCCTTGATGTCATTGATGCCAGTAACAACGGTGAGCTTGATAGGACGTATCTCTACAGCCTTTTTGAAAGCGCCATTTACAACAGCCTCCAGACTGTACTTGGTGTCTGCCTGAGCATCCTTCACTACATCAATGTTGCCATAAATCTGAACCTTGTTGCCTTCAGCATCGTTGATGTAATAGTTGGTGTACGTGTCAGATAACTCTGATGTAATAGTACCCTCAGCCACGATATAGTCTGCCTTGTGGTTAACGATCTCGGCAACAGTGCACTTAACAGGATCAACGCCGGTAGAGTCGCCCGTCACAGCCAGGTTGTCGGCATTGGTATCGTCATTTTTAAGGAAGTTAGGAATAAGTCCGCCCTTAAGCGTGAAGTTGCCCTTCACTGAGCCATTGAGTGTCTGACCCTGCTTCATAGCAATGCCCAGACCTTGCAGGATAATGGCCTTGCCACCTTCACGAACGTAAGCGTAGTCGCCATCTACATAAGCAACAGTAGCATTGGTGAATTTCAGGTTTACATAATTCTTATCAGCTGTGAAAGCATTAGCCTCAGCTACAGTAGCATCGGTGTACTCCTTAACAACAGCAACCTTGCCGTGATAAGTGAGGTAGCAACCTTTGTCTAACTCAGGTTTGCCATTAAAGCTCTTCAGAATGCCACGAACGATAACAGTGTCGCCCAGTGCGAGCTGGTCGAGTGAAGTAAATCTTGCCTTGTTCAGATCA
>Ga0256406_1002101_pt1 | contig 29521 bp, 22 predicted proteins | sample RumenRJG_03DNA_FD_185986 | JGI IMG/M metagenome (GOLD analysis project Ga0256406, IMG submission 185986) | Bovine rumen microbial communities from Lethbridge, Alberta, Canada - RJG_03 | ecosystem: Host-associated > Mammals > Digestive system > Stomach > Rumen | place: Canada: Alberta | collected... | reverse complement strand
CCCTTAAGATGAGAACTCCCATTCGAAAGAAGTAAGACCCCTCAGAGACTATGAGGTTGATAGGGCAGAGGTGGAAGTGCCGTAAGGCATGGAGCTGACTGTTACTAATCGGTCGAGGGTTTGACCTGAAGCATAAGTTGGAAGCAGGAAGAGTTTGTGTGTTCAGTTTTGAAGGTATGTACCTTCTGAAAGATAGAAAGATTCCTCCTTAGCTCAGTCGGTAGAGCGCATGACTGTTAATCATGATGTCGGCGGTTCGAGTCCACCAGGGGGAGCTTACCTTTGTTAAAGGGTAATGATTGGTTTCTATGGCCCGGTGGTCAAGCGGTCAAGACATCGCCCTTTCACGGCGGTAACACGAGTTCAATTCTCGTCCGGGTCATCTAATATTATATGGCGTGGTAGCCAAGTGGTAAGGCAATGGTCTGCAACACCAGTATGCGCCGGTTCAAATCCGGCCCACGCCTCTTCAGGAATCCAGTTTGTCTGGGTTCCTTTTTTTATCGCGATCAGTGAGCCACAGCCGAATGCGTAGTATTCGTGTGCGGCGAGTGTAACGGATAGCGAGATAAAACTCGCGCAGCGTATTTTATCTTGTTCGCGTGCAGTCTGGGTAACTCATAAAAGCGGATAAATGATGGGGTATGAAATTATGATCTCGAGAATAAAAAACCATCTCTACAATGCCGAACAGATCGATTGGAACCACCTGACATTTACCAGAGCTGAGCTTTGGAAGCTTCTATATCCTCTGATGTTGGAGCAGTTATTGACATCCTTTATGGGAATGGCGGATACGATGATGGTAACCAGAGCAGGAAGCGAGGCAATTTCTGCAGTCTCTCTGGTCGATTCGATAAATATTCTGGTTATTCAGATTTTATCGGCGTTGGCGGCCGGTGGAACGATCATCTGTTCTCAGTATATCGGTCACAAGGATTATAAGAGATGTAATGATGCAGCCAGACAGGTCGTGATAACGGTGCTTATGATATCTGTACCGCTATCCGTTTTTTGTCTGTTGTTCCGGAAACCTCTTCTCGGACTGGTATTCGGTTCCGTAGATCCGGCGGTAATGGAAAATGGCGTGATTTATTTTCTCTACACATCGATATCATTTCCATTCCTTGCACTCTTTGAATCCGGTGCGGCTTTTTACCGCGCGGGTGGAAACAGCCGCTTCCCGATGACGCTCTCTCTCATTTCAAATTGCCTGAACATATTCGGAAATGCGGTACTGATATTCGGATTACATATGGGTGTTGCAGGAGCGGCAATATCTACCCTTCTTTCTCGGATTTTCAGTGCGGTAATCATCTTCTGGTTCCTGCGAAAACCCAGACAGCCGATTGTGATCGACCACTATCTGAGCATTCGTCCGGATTTCCGCTTGATACACAAGGTTTTGGCCATTGGTGTTCCTTCGGGAGTGGAAAATGGCATGTTTCAGTTTGGCAAGCTGGCTATTCAGTCCAGCGTATCGACATTGGGAACGATCAACATTGCAGCAAACGCAATGATGATTATCTTCGAAAACCTGAACGGAATCGGCGGGATCGGCATAGGAATCGGTCTGATGACTGTCGTAGGTCAGTGCATCGGTGCCGGTAAACTTGAGGAGGCCAGATATTATATTGTCAAGATAAGTATGATTGCTGAAGCTGTTGTCCTGGCATCATGTGCTGTTGTGTTTGCAATTGCAAAACCGGTGATGTGGATTGCCGGAATGGATCCTGAAGCGGCAAATATTTGTTTTAAGATGCTTATTTATGTGTCGATTGTCAAACCGATTGTCTGGATTCTGGCATTTATCCCTGCCTACGGAATGCGGTCAGCCGGCGATGTGAAGTTTTCCATGATAGCATCCAGTATCACCATGTGGTGCTGCCGAGTTCTGGTTACCACTGTGCTGATACGCGTGTTTGGAATCGGTCCGATCGCGGTATGGATCGGTATGTCTCTTGACTGGCTGGCGCGCGGAATCGTCTATTCCCTGCGTTATCGTTCCGGGAAGTGGCTGAATCATTCTGTTATCTCATAAGACACCATTTGAGATCTTTTACTTCTCCAGAGCTTTCTGGGCATCCGCCAGCTGTTCTTCGAGATCCTTAATTTCGAGTTCCAGCATGGGACGAGCGTCCTCTGCCTGGGAGATTTTTCGAAGCTGTTCCAGAACGGATTCATCCTCCGGCTTCAAAAAGCCTGACAGAAAAGCCTTGGGATACAGGAAGGCTTTTTCTGAATGGGAGAATCGCACATTCATGCGCCCGTCATTGCAGGAAATAACGGTTCCTGAGCCGAAGACACGATGGACCACCGTTAATCCTTCTACTTCAGGAAGCCGGAGGGATAGCTGTTCGTTTAGATGCGCCTTTTTTTCGGAAAGCTCCAGACGGATGTCCTCGATGCGTCCGGCAAGCTCTCTGGCGCGCTGCGCCCGCTCCATCCATTCGTCTGTGAAGGATGCGCGGATGCGAAGATGAGAATAAAAATCATTCCGGTATGCGCTATCCAGGATGTCATAAGCCAAAAGATGGAGATTATTGCGGAATTCTGCGGGAATATCGGCAACACGATTCTGATGAAGTCTCAGGATTTCAGGATACTTCCATACTTCTTCCAGAACGGTATCGCACATATGATAGTAGCCTTTCAGAGAAAAAACAGTGCCATATATAAAATAGTCTCCGAACTCCGCCGCCTGCGCGAAAAGATCAGCAGCTTCTTTTTTATAGAAGTAATTATCAGCAGGAGAAAATGCGGTAACGAGATTCAGAACAGAGGACGGTGTTTGTTCGATTTCTTTTTTGCCCTCGAAACACCGGCCGATGTGAGCGTTTATCGTGTTACAGAATTCAAGAATACGAGAGGCACGCAGCTCGAGATCTCCGGAATCTTCCGTCAGGAAAAGTTGAAGCAGCTGGTCCCTGACGAATGCCGTTTCTTCCGGGATTTCGGCAAGGGCGATCAGTCCATCCAGAGATCGGTGCATCGGGGTATCGAAAAACGTTCGCATACCGGAGAGTGTCAAACGCAGCATCGCCGGAAAATCAGAAGCGTCCGGGTTCCAGTTTTTTTGGAAATCCGGTAAAGCTCTCCAAAGAGAGAGGGCACCGAACGTTTTATCAGATGTTGCGCTGTCAAAATGAAGTCTGTACTGCGTGAAAATCAGATCTGTATTTTTGGTATTCATAAATATACTCCTGTATGTTAATGCGTAAACCGCCTTTTTAAATCGTGTGCGGAAAACCTCAAAAGTATAACACAAAAATGGCAACAATTATATCCTTGCGAAAGATGAGAAGCTGTGCTATAATCGAAAAGCTGTTTAGAAAGCATGTACGGAAATTTTCGGGGTGGTGCCTCACCTGAGGTTCCCCGGTAAGTTGAACCGTACAGAAGTTTAAAACCAAAAGGAGAGAAATACAATGAGCGTTATTTCAATGAAACAGTTACTCGAAGCCGGTGTACATTTCGGACATCTTACCAGAAGATGGAACCCCAAGATGGCTCCCTACATCTACACAGAGCGCAACGGCATCTACATTATCGATCTGCAGAAGTCTGTAGGGATGGTAGATGAAGCTTACAAAGCAGTTGCAGACATTATCGCTGACGGCGGAAGAATTCTTTTCGTAGGAACCAAGAAGCAGGCGCAGGATACCATCAAGACAGAGGCAGAGCGCTGCGGTGAGTTCTATGTCAATGAGAGATGGCTCGGCGGAATGCTGACAAACTTCAAGACGATCCAGACCCGTATTGCCCGTCTGAATGAGATCGACAAGATGGAAGAGGATGGAACCTTTGATGTTCTTCCGAAGAAGGAAGTTATGGGTCTCAAGAAAGAGCAGGAGAAGCTCGTGAAGAACATCGGCGGCATCAGAGAGATGAAGAAGATCCCGGATGCGATCTTTGTTGTAGACCCGAAGAAAGAGCACATCTGTGTTGAGGAGGCTCACGCACTGGGAATCACATTGATCGGTATCTGCGATACCAACTGCGATCCGGAGGACCTCGACTACGTGATTCCGGGCAACGACGATGCAATTCGTGCCGTTAAACTTCTCGTTTCCAAAATGGCAGACGCTGTCATTGAGGCAAAGCAGGGAATGGCACAGGAGTCCGGCGATGAGGCGGCAGAGGAAGCTGCTGCAGAAGCTGCCGAGGCAGAATAATTAATCATACAACCTACAGGAGGAATTCAGAATGGCTATTAAAGCTTCTCAGGTTAAAGAGTTGAGAGAGATGACCGGTGCCGGAATGATGGACTGCAAGAAGGCCCTGACAAACACCGATGGAGATATGGAGAAGGCAGTAGAGTGGCTCCGTGAGAATGGTATGGCAAAGGCTCAGAAAAAGTCCGGCCGTATCGCCGCAGAAGGCATTGTTATGTTCAAGGCTGCCGAGGACGGAAAAAAGGCTGCCATCGTTGAGGTTAACTCCGAGACTGACTTCGCTGCAAAGAACGAGACATTCCGTAATTATGTTGCACAGGTTGCAGATCAGGCCCTGACGACAACCGCTGCGGATATCGATGCGTTCCTGGCTGAGCCGTGGAAGTTCGATACAAGCAAAACCGTTAAGGAAGAGCTTGACGCAGAGATCGCCGTTATCTCCGAGAACATGCACATTCGCCGTTTTGCTCAGGTTGAGGAGCCGAACGGATTTGTGGCGACCTACAACCATGCGGACGGAAAGATCGGTGTTCTTGTTGATGTTGAGACTGACGTCGTAAATGACGCAATCAAGGAGATGGCAAAGAATGTTGCCATGCAGATTGCTGCTATGAGACCGCAGTATACAAGCAACGCGGAGGTTCCGGGAGACTATATTGCACATGAGACGGAGATCCTCCGTGCGGCAATCATGAACGATCCGAAGGAATCCCAGAAGCCGGAGAAGGTAATCGAGGGAATCGTAAAGGGCCGTGTCAACAAGGAGCTGAAGGAGATCGTTCTTCTTGATCAGGTATATGTTAAGGCTGAGGACGGCAAGCAGTCTGTTGAGAAGTACGTGCAGCAGGTAGCAAAAGAGAACAACGCAAAGGTTGCCATCAAGGGATTCACCCGTTTTGAGACCGGTGAGGGACTTGAGAAGAAGAACGAGGATTTCGCCGCTGAGGTAGCTGCTCAGGTTGCAGGCAAGTAATTCCGCCGGATCCTGACTTCACGGCAGTGGTGCGTGAACTCGCTCTTAGAATTTAATAGAAAGCTGTTTTTTACAGTTTCACGAAACAGTTAAGCTTCGGAAGTGGTGTCACATTGAGAATTCAATGTCGGCAGAGCTTCCGGAGCTTTTTTCTTTCGTTTCTGTTTGAAGAAATCGTACTCCCGAGATATACTATTGGAAACAGTATAAAGAGAGGCACAGGAAATGGCATACAATACTTCAAAAGAACTCAGAAACGACGTGATCTATTCCGTCTTTGTAAGAAATTACAGCGAGGAAGGTACCTTTGACGCGGTTCGAAGAGATCTGCCAAGAATCAAGGCTCTTGGAACCGATATTATCTGGCTGATGCCGATTCATCCGTGCGGCGTGCAAAACCGTAAGGGAACTCTTGGATCGCCATATGCGATCCGTGATTATCGTGCGGTGAATCCGGAATTCGGAACCGAGCAGGACTTTCGAAATCTTGTAGATGCCATTCATGACCATGGCATGAAATGTATCATCGACGTAGTGTATAATCATACATCCCCTGACAGTGTCTTATCGAAGGAGCATCCGGAGTTTTTTTATCATAAACCGGACGGAAGCTTCGGAAACCGGATCGGCGACTGGTGGGATGTCATAGATCTGGATTATAGCTGCCGTGACCTTTGGACGTACCAGATTGACACGTTGAAAATGTGGGCCGGCGAATACCATGTGGATGGATTCCGCTGTGATGTGGCCTCTCTGGTTCCGATAGAATTTTGGAAGGAAGCAAGAAAGGCGGTTGAGGCGATACATCCGGGGTGCATCTGGCTTGCAGAATCAGTAGAACCGGAATTCATCACGTTCAATCGTTCACACGGCATTCCGTGTGCCTCTGATTCTGAAATTTTTCAGGCGTTTGACATCAGTTATGAGTATGATATCCGAGGGGCATTTAACAATTATCTGACGGGAAATGCAGAACTGGAGGATTATGCGGAGGCAATCAATCTTCAGGAATCTATTTATCCGGATAATTATGACAAGCTCCGCTTCCTTGAAAACCATGACCAGCTGCGGGCGGCCTTCATGATTCGGGATTCGAAAATGCTCCGCAACTGGACGGCGCTGCAGTATTTTCAGAAGGGAACGGTTCTACTGTACAACGGGCAGGAGAGATGCGCGGCTCACACCCCCGGCCTTTTTGATAAGGATACTATTTCGTGGGACGGAGAGGATATGACACCTCTGCTTCAACGGCTTTACCGGATTCGGAAGAAGGATCTTCCTGCGGACTGCGGGATTCAGCTGTACGCAGGGGGACGTGACATTTTGACGGCAATCCGAACAGAGAATGCAAATCACCCGGAAGGAGAATTGGGCAGAAGAGCGGTCGGAATCTTTTCGCTTCGTGGGGAGACCGGACTGGTTTCCGTAAAGTCCTATGCGATACCGGACGGTATCTATACGAATCGTATTGACGGCACAAAGGTAGAAGTGTGCATGGGACGGATTTCCACCGGAGGGGAGCCGATCATCTTCACACTGTAAGAGAAACCGAAAGCATTCCTGTATCATGTATTGAGATGCGGCGATGCCGAGTCAGCTATGCAGGTGCAGGAAACGCCAATTAGCGAGGATGGATGTATGTGGTGCGGAAGATCCGTACGGTCTCCAAAGTATAGAATATGAAACGTGGAAAAATCATATTGTTCCGTTGCGGAGGTGAGAGGTTATGGAACTGACAAAGTATATCGGATGCTCCAGAGCGGCGAGAAAGCTTGACAAGGCGGATCTTGTACTGAAAAACGCAAAGATTGTCAATGTATTTACGGACCGCGTGGAGGAGGGCAATGTCGCAATTACGAACGGAATGATCGTGGGGATAGGAGATTATCACGGCGTCCGCGAAATTGATCTGAAGGGGCAGTATCTGACTTCAGGCTTTATCGATGCACATCTGCATTTGGAATCGACGCTCGTCAACCCGCAGGTGCTGATCGCCAAGGCAACAGCACACGGCACCACAACCTTTATTGTAGATCCGCACGAGGTGGCCAATGTAGCCGGGACAGACGGAATCGATTATCTTCTGTCCCAGACCGAAAACTGCCCCGCACATGTCTATGTAATGATCGCATCTTGCGTTCCGTCTACACCCATTGATGACAACGGCTGTACCTTGACAGCGGATCAGATGGCGCCATATCTGAAAAACCGCCGGGTACTCGGCCTCGGCGAGGTGATGGACTGCATGTCTGTCATCAACGGAGACCCGGAAATGAACCGCAAACTGGAACTGTTTGACGGTAAGGTGAAGGACGGCCATGCGCCGAATCTCTCGGACGAGGAGCTTGCCGCCTATGTTATGGCCGGTGTAACTACCGATCATGAGGGCACCACGTACGAATATGTCATGAAAGAGCGGTCTATGGGCATGACCTGTCACATCCGGGAGGGAAGCGCCGCCAGAAATCTGGAAATGATCGTAAAGGGCATTGTCGAGAACAATACGAACACCGAAGGCTTCTGCTTTTGCACAGATGACAAGCACATCGAGGATATCGCCCGCGAAGGGGACATTGACCACAATGTACGCAAAGCGGTCAGCATGGGCATCAGTCCGATTGCTGCTGTCAAGATGGCAACGATTCAGCCGGCGCGCTGCTATGGGCTGAGAAGAACCGGGGCGGTTGCTCCCGGGTATGACGCAGACCTTGTGGTCTGGGATTCCATCAAGGATTTCAATGCCCAGATGGTCTTTTACAAGGGGAAGCTGATCAGAGGAGAACAGAGGGTGAAACCGGCACCCTGTCCGGCCCGATTGACCGATACGATACACCTCGGGACCATTGATCCGGAAAAGCTGAAGATACGACTGGACGGACATCCCTTCCCAGTGATCCGTATGATTCCGGGACAGATTCTCACGGAGAGGAGAGATCTGCTGCTTCCCGGAGGAGATTATTTCGAGGCGGACGGAGATCTGGACAAGATTGCGGTATTTGAGCGGCATAAAGCTACTGGAAAGACCGGTGTCGGCGTCGTCCAGAATTTCGGACTTCGTGGAGGAGCGATTGCATCCTCTGTTTCTCACGACAGCCACAATATAATCGTCATCGGAGACAATGACCGGGATATTCTTCTCGCCGTCAAAGAGCTTGAAAGGACACACGGCGGATACACGATTATCCGGGACGGTGAGGTCTGTGACACCCTGGAGCTTCCGATCATGGGTCTGATCTCCGACAGAAGCTACAGCTATGTCAATCAGAAGCTGCGGAAGATGATCCGGACAGCGCACAAAATGGGGGTTCCCGGGGATATGGATCCTTTCATTACACTATCCTTTATGGCGCTCCCGGTTATTCCGGAGATCCGCTGTACGCCGAGAGGCGTTTACAGCGTCACGGACGGTGAATTTCTGCGGCGGGCCTGAAAAAAATGATTGTCCCTGTTCACGGTATATCTGAAAGGCAGAGATTTCACATCCCTGTTGCCATTCGCAAACTGGCTGTAACAAAGTTTTATCCTTATTTATTGAAGCTGCGGAACTCCTCAGGCGCGAGCGCCTTCGTCAAACAGTCCTCGCTGTTCATTTCCTGAAGGATTTACGGATAAAACTTTTAACAGCCAGTAATGCTCAGGCAAAGGTGCTGTGAAATCCTTGCCTTATCAGTTGTGCTTGAACAGCAACAAATGCTTTCAGAAAGCCCGACGAAAAAATGCGGTAACCACTTGACGGGAAAGCCTGCAGATGTTAACCTAACTCCTACAGAAGCATAGAGGGAGTAATCGAAATAGCCCGTCAACAAGCGCGTCTGTCCATGCGGCAGAATGGTTGGCTATACCTGAGAATTCCATTACAGGTGATGAGACTTTATGCAGACGGAGGGACAGAACCGGGTGTCCTGCTTTTCCGTCTGCGTAAAGTCTCTTTTTTACGCGAACGGTGACCCGCAGCCGAATGCGAAGTATTCGTGTGCGGCGAGCGTCGCGACAGCGAGACAAAACTCGCGCAGCGTATTTTATCTCGTTGCGGTTGACGGCACAGCAGAAAGGAAGGTGCAGCTATGGCTGACTGGTATCAGAAGGAGTCGGAAGAAGCTCTTCGGGAGCTTCATTCCGGAAAGGACGGCCTCACGGATGAGGAGGTCAGTAAGCGCCGGGAACAGTACGGATTCAACGAGCTGAAAGAAAAAAAGAAGGAATCAGTATTTCAGGTTTTCCTGAGCCAGTTCAAGGATCTGATGGTCATCATTCTGATCATCGCCGCGACAATATCGATGCTGACCGGCGATGCAGAGAGCACGCTGGTTATTTTTGCCGTTCTGGTACTGAATGCGGTCCTCGGAACGGTGCAGCATGTAAAAGCGGAGAAATCTCTGGAGGCGCTGAAGGCGCTGTCCTCGCCGACCGCCAAGGTCATTCGGAACGGCGAGCGTGTCGAGGTAGAATCCCGAGAGGTGGTTCCGGGCGATATCTTCGTGGCGGAGGCCGGTGACCTGATTGTCGCCGACGGAAGGATCCTGGAGAACTATTCTCTGCAGGTTAATGAGAGCTCTCTGACCGGGGAATCTCTGAATGTGGACAAGTGTGACGGAACGCTTACCGGGGATATGCCGCTTGCGGACCGGAAAAACATGGTTTATTCCGGTTCTCTCGTCACCTATGGCCGTGCCGTGATTCTGGTGACCGAGACGGGCATGAAGACGGAAATCGGCAAAATTGCCACTCTTATGAATCAGACGGGCGAGAAGAAGACGCCGCTTCAGAAAAACCTGGATGATTTTTCGAAAAAGCTTGCAACAGGAATTCTGATCATATCCGCAGTGATTTTCGGACTCGGAGTCCTAAGGGGAATGAAGCTTCTCGACTCCCTTCTGTTTGCAGTTGCGCTGGCGGTCGCGGCTATCCCGGAGGCGCTCAGCTCGATCGTGACAATTGTACAGGCCATGGGAACGCAGAAAATGGCCCGTGAGCACGCGGTCATCAAGAAGCTTTCCGCGGTGGAATCTCTTGGCTGTGTATCGGTCATCTGCTCTGACAAAACCGGCACTCTGACACAAAACAAAATGACAGTACAGCAGATTTATGTCGGCGGCAGAGTATTTGCCCCCGAAGAATTTGATATGCACCAGCAAACCCAGCGCTATCTTCTCTACGACTCTGTTCTTACGAACGACGCGACGCTGTCGAATGGAAAGGGCGTCGGAGATCCTACAGAATACGCGCTTCTCGAGATGTACGGCAAGGTCAAGGGATTAATGCAGAAAGAGGAGGATCTGACGCTTTCCTACGAAGATCTCCGCGCCATGCTCAGACGGATCGAGGAAGTGCCCTTTGATTCGGACCGGAAGCTGATGAGTACAAAGCACAGAATTCACGGTGTTTCCACGATCTTTACAAAGGGAGCTGTTGATGTGCTGCTAGACCGTTGTGACAGCATCCGGATCAGTGATGAGGAAATCCGGCCAATCACCTCGGAAGACCGACAGAATATCACGGATCAGAATCGGAAATTCTCGGAAAACGGCCTCCGTGTTCTTGCGTTCGCATATAAGGAATCCGATGAAGAACTTACACCGGAAACGGAGTATCACTTCACGTTCCTGGGGCTGATTTCCGAGATGGATCCGCCGAGAGAGGAATCCATCCTGGCCGTACAGCACGCAAAAGAGGCCGGAATCCGCACGGTGATGATCACTGGTGATCACAAGATCACGGCGACAGCGATCGCGAAGCAGATCGGCATCTTTCAGGAGGGCGATCTTGCGGTAACCGGAATGGAGCTTGACGCTATGTCTGACGAGGAACTCGACGGGAAGATTGAAAAAATATCCGTTTATGCCAGAGTGTCCCCGGAAAACAAAATCCGGATTGTCGATGCATGGCAGAAGAAGGGAAAAATCGTCTCCATGACCGGAGACGGCGTAAATGACGCTCCCGCTCTGAAGGAGGCGGATATCGGAGTCGCCATGGGAATTACGGGAACCGAGGTTTCCAAGGATGCTGCGTCTATGATTCTGGAGGACGACAACTTTGCTACAATCATCAAGGCGGTGGCAAACGGCCGCACGATTTATACCAATATCCGCAACGCCGTTCTCTATCTGCTGTCGGGAAACCTGTCGGCAATCATCACCGTGCTGTTTACCTCGCTCCTGGCGCTTCCGATTCCGTTCCGGCCGGTGCAGCTTCTGTTTATCAACCTGGTTACGGATTCTCTGCCTGCGCTCGCCATCGGTATGGAGCCCGGGTCCGATGATGTGCTGAGGAAAAAGCCGCGGGATCCCAAAGCGGGAATCATGGACCGGAATTTTGCACTGCGGATGATTCTACAGGGCGGTCTGATTTCTGTATCGGTCATCACTGCCTACTATATCGGCCTTGGAGAATCTCCGGCCATGGCTTGTTCACTGGCGTTTCTGACGCTGACCTGCTCTCGGCTTCTGCATGGCTTCAACTGCCGCGGCGGGAAGAGCCTGATACGTCTCGGTTTTCGGAAAAATCCGTACAGTCTCGGCGCTTTTCTGCTCGGTCTGCTTCTGGTGATTCTTGTCTCTGTCACACCGGTGGGGCGCAGTCTGTTTTCTGTATCCGTTCTGAATGGAGGACATCTCCTGACGATCGGCGTTCTGGCGCTGCTGCCGACGGCCATCATACAGATCGTCCGGATTCTTCGAGGAAGGTGACCGGATTTACAGATGATCCGGATTACATGATCCGGATCATCTGCGTGAAATGACCGGAGAGATAAAAAATATCCGATAGATGATTCTGATGATTCGCGAAGGTTGGGAAAAAAATATGACTAACAGCAGATGTACCGAGTATTTCAGAGACGATCCGCTTCTGATGGAATATCACGACCGTGAATGGTGCAGAATCCGACACGATGATCGTTTTGAATTCGAAATGCTCTGTCTCGAGGGCGCAAGCGTCGGGTTATCCTGGAAGACAATCATTCATAAACGGGCCTTCTATCAGAAGGCCTTCCACAATTTTGAAATCGATGCTTGTGCGGCAATGACGGATGAAGAACTGGAGGGGCTGATGGCCGATGAAGGGTTGATTCGGAACCGGAGCAAGATCTTCAGCGTGCGCAAAAACGCCGCCGCGGTCCGGAAGATTTGTGATGAATTTGGCTCCTTTGACAGCTATCTGTGGAGTTTTACTAATGGCGGGCCGATAGACGGACACTGGAAGACGCCGGAGGAAATCCCCACGGTTTCTGCGCTCTCTCAGAAGATGAGCCGTGACATGAAGAAACGGGGGATTTCCTATGTGGGACCCGTTATCACCTACTCCTTCCTTCAAGCAGTCGGAATTGTGAACGACCACCTGGAGGACTGTGAGACGCGGAAATAATCAGCTCAGATGACCTGCCCAGTGGGGATGATCATCCAGATAGAATATCAAGGACCGGATTAGTTTTGTATCAAAATACTCCCTTCCGTTGCTGAAAACATTTCAGCTTCTGAAGGGAGTTTTTTTCGTTGAGATCGAAGCCTTCTCAGTCGTCCACGGATACAAGCTCTATTTTGAAATTAAGTTCCTTTCCTGCCATCTCATGGTTAGCATCAAAGGTAATCGTCTTGTCATCCTTTTCTGTAACGATAACCGGAAACGGCTGTCCCATTGCGTTGGAGAGATATACATGATCGCCCGCCTTCAGGCCGGCAGCACCTTCCATCTGGCTGATCTCCACCGTGAAAATCGCTCTGGGATCGCGATCGCCGTAGGCTTCGTCCGGATTGAGATGGATATTTACAATGTCTCCGACATTCATATCCACAACCGCCTTGTCAAATCCCGGGATCATCATGCCTGTTCCACAGACAAACTCCAGCGGTTCTCCGCGGTCATAGGAAGAATCAAAAACCGTTCCGTTGTTGAAGGTACCTTCATAGTGAGTCTTCACCGTTTTCCCGGCGTTCTTTCCCTCGAGGATGACCTTCCTCTCATGACATCCGCCACCACAGCACCCGCCGCAGCCTTCTTCTTCCTCGCCGCCGCAGCACCCGCCACAGCCGCCTTCCGCACCGTCACCCGAACCGTGCATCTCATTGCCACAGCTGCCTTCGCCGTTTCCGCAGCAGCCCTCATGGCTCTCAGAATCATGGTGATGATCACAGTTTACGCCGGCAGAAAAGAGCTCTCCGGCAAGAAATGCTCGGACTACTTCATCCGTATCTCCCTGAGCGCCGGATACAATTTGAAGCCCCGCGGACTGAAGCGCCGCCTGTGCTCCTCCGCCGAGACCGCCGCAGATGACCGTATCTGCACCGAGATCTGCCAGAAGACCGGCAAGTGCCTCATGTCCGATGCCACCGGTTCCGATCACTTCACTTGACAGGATCTGGCCGTCCTCGACGGTGTAAATCTTGAAATTCTCTGTTTTCCCGAAATGCTGGAAGATATTTCCATTATCGTAAGTAACCGCAATTTTCATAAACATAATCCCTTCATCTGTTGATACTTCTCTGGTAATCTCTGTACTGCAGCGAAGGCTGCAATACAAACAGTATACGCAATGGACAACAGAAAATCAATATTCCCATACAGCCTTTAAAGGTTATCGCCGTGTACGCCGTGTATATTCATTCTGTGAGGCATGGATTTTTCAGACCTGTTGTCATTCACAAACCGGTGGCAGCAAATCCTTATCCTTAATGAAGTTGCAGAGGCACTATAAAATCGTTGCCTTTTTGACGGTATGTGGACAATGATTAAAAGTTAACGAAAAAATTACACACAAAGTGCGATTGATGTGTTACAATATGAACAGTTCCGGGTTTATGGAAGAACGGACAATCAAATAGTGCAGCTGGAGAACAATGAGTCAGTCGCTGAACAGTACGTCGTACTGTTTTTGTGGTGACTCTTTTTTTATGCAAAAAACGAGATGTATCCGGCAAGAAAATGTTTGAATGGCTTGATTGGAGAAAAACAGCGGAATAGAATACCCACATCGTATAATTGGTCCGCTGGCTGTGAGAACCCATGGAAATCCATAATTTATGTTGTAGGAGGTTGAAGTACAATGCTGTATGACGTGATCATTATAGGCGCCGGCGTGAGCGGATGTGCGATTGCCCGGGAGCTTTCCCGATACCGGCTCAATATCTGTGTTCTGGAAAAGGAAGAAGATGTCTGCTGCGGCACGACAAAGGCGAACAGTGCAATTGTGCACGCCGGATTTGACGCCGCAACCGGGAGCATGATGGCAAAGCTGAATGTCCGCGGAAATGAAATGATGGATCAGATTGCCGCGGAGCTTGATGTTCCGTTCCGGAGAAACGGAGCCCTTGTGGTATGCACCGATCCGGAGGAGCTTGACGGACTTCAGCAGTTATATGACCGTGGAATTGCAAACGGTCTCAAGCCCGACAGTATGGAAATCCTGAACCGGGAGGAAGCTCTCGCTCTTGAGCCGAATCTCGCGGATGATGTGGTAGGTGCCTTCCATGCAAAAACAAGCGGAATTGTCTGCCCCTTCCTTCTGAACATCGCGATGGCCGAAAACGCAAACGTCAACGGTGTAGACTTTTTCTTCAATACCGAAGTGGAAAAAATCGAGGCAGAAGATGCATTGCCGAACGGAGAAAAGATCTGGAAAATCCGTACCTGCAACGGGGAATACCGGACCCGGTATATTGTCAATGCGGCCGGCGTCTACGCGGATGTATTCCACAACATGGTGAGCAGCCGAAAAATACACATCACACCGAGACGCGGCAGCTACTGCCTGCTGGATCGGGCGGCCGGAAATCATGTGTCGCACACGGTGTTCGCACAGCCCGGGAAAATGGGCAAAGGCGTGCTGGTAACGCCTACGATTCACGGCAACCTGCTTATCGGGCCGAATGCCCAGGATATCGAGAATAAGGAGGGAACCAATACAACGGCTGACAGCCTGAATGAGATTATCGAAAAGGCTGCGAGAAGCGTAAAGAATATCCCGATGCGTCAGGTGATCACCTCCTTCGCCGGCCTCCGGGCTCACGAGGACGGACACGACTTCATCATCGGAGAGGTAGAGGATGCGCCTCACTTTATCGACTGCGCGGGGATTGAGTCACCGGGGCTTTCTTCGAGCCCTGCGATCGGAGAATATGTAAGGAATCTGCTGGAAGAGAAGATGAAACCGGAGCGCAAGAAGAACTGGAACGGCATTCGAAAGGGAATCCTGAATCCCGCTTCGCTTTCCTTTGAGGAAAGGAATGAGCTGATCCGGAAGGAACCCGCATATGGAAGAATTATCTGCAGATGCGAATCGGTAACCGAAGGAGAAATTCTGGATGCAATTCATCGACCGCTCGGCGCCAGGTCTCTAGACGGAATCAAGCGAAGAACCAGAGCAGGCATGGGACGCTGTCAGGCCGGATTCTGTTCGCCGCGTACCATGGAGATTCTGCATCGGGAGCTTGGACTTCCTTATGAGAAAATCACGAAGAGTGGCGGAGATTCCAGACTGGTTATCGGCCGCACAAAAGAGCACAGCGGGGAGGAATAATGATGGAGACAACGGAAATGATGTCCTATAATATTGTGATTGTCGGCGGTGGTCCTGCCGGTCTTGCAGCGGCGATTGCGGCCAGGAAAAACGGAACCGATCGGATCCTGATTCTGGAAAGAGACAAGGAACTGGGGGGAATTCTGAACCAGTGCATTCACAACGGATTCGGACTCCATACCTTCAAGGAGGAACTTACCGGTCCGGAGTATGCGGATCGTTTTATTCAGCAGGTATATGAGATGAATATCGAGTACAAGCTCGACACGATGGTGATGGATATCTCCGCGGAGAAGGTCGTGACCGCAATGAACCGGAGCGACGGAATGTTCCGGATTCGCACGGGCGCTGTTATCCTTGCGATGGGGTGCAGAGAGAGACCGAGGGGCGCGCTGAATATACCAGGATACCGGCCGGCAGGTATTTACAGCGCCGGTACCGCTCAGCGGCTCGTCAATATTGAGGGATATATGCCCGGCCATGAGGTCGTTATCCTGGGATCCGGGGATATCGGACTGATCATGGCACGTAGAATGACACTCGAAGGGGCAACCGTTAAGGTAGTCGCGGAGCTGATGCCATATTCAGGCGGTTTGAAGAGAAATATTGTTCAATGCCTGGATGACTTCGGAATTCCGCTGAAACTGTCCCACACCGTTGTAGATATTGAGGGAAAAGAACGCGTAAGGGCGGTTACCATTGCTCGCGTCGGAAAGGACATGAAGCCGATTCCAGGTACGGAAGAACGGTATACCTGCGACACGCTTCTTCTTTCGACCGGTCTGATTCCGGAGAATGAGCTTTCCGCGGGCTGTGGCGTGGAGATGAATCCGGTCACAAAGGGACCGTTTGTCAATGAAATCATGGAGACCAATATCCCGGGCATTTTTGCGTGCGGAAATGTACTTCACGTACACGATCTGGTTGACTATGTATCGGAGGAAGCCGCGAAAGCCGGTGAGGCGGCTGCCAGATATGTACAGAGCGGCTGTGCGGAAGCTTCCGGGGATCGTACACCGATACGTCTAGTCGCGACCGGAGGCGTCCGCTATACCGTTCCCTCCACCATTCATACCGACCGGATGGACGATCTGCTGACGGTACGTTTCCGTGTAGGAGCCGTTTACCGCCAGGCATATGTGAGCGTTTATTTCGACGACGAGCGGGTTCAGCATCAGAAAAAGAAAATCATGGCGCCCGGAGAAATGGAACAGATCATCCTTCAGAAGAAGAAACTTCTGGAGAGACCGGATCTGCAGACGATCACGATAAAAATCGAAGAAGACGATACCGCGGATCCGATGAAGGGCTCTTCGGACGGGAGGAACATGAGTCATACGAATGAGTCATCCGGAGCCGCAGACAGCACTGCGCAAGCAGACCATCTGAAGGAGGCATGAAGAATGATGCAGAAAAGAGATCTGACCTGTATCGGCTGCCCCATGGGCTGCCAGATCACCGTAGAATTGGACGGGGAAGAAATTAAGAGTGTAACCGGGAACAGCTGCAAGATCGGTGACCGATATGCGAGAAAAGAGGTTATCCACCCGGAAAGAACAGTAACTTCAACCATTGCCGTGACAGGCGGCGACAAGCAGCGCTGCTCGGTGAAAACGAAGGGAAATATCCCGAAGGATATGATTTTTGAATGCATGGATGCCATCAACCGTGTCAGCATTCCGGCTCCCGTAAAGATCGGTGACGTAGTCATCCGGGATGTATGCAGAACGGGAATCGATGTCGTTGCTACGAGGAATATCCACAAGGCATAACTATTTTGGAAAGGGCAGAGATCTTTCAAATCGTTCTTTTTCGAACGAAGTAAGATCTCTGCCCTTTTTCAAATAAAGAAGAGCTTCTGAAGGAAAACAGGACTGGTAAAGGAGAGCCTTAAGAAGAACACCCGTAATGTAAAATCCCTGCCTCACGGAGCTGCCTAATGAATTGTAACGTTGACAGAATTATTTGTGTATAATTTGCAAAAAAGATAGAGAATTTGAAGAATAAATATGATAAAATAGACACAAGTCCTGGTTATTTAGGCGTATGAAATGGATAACCGAGATTATGGAAACGGTAGGATAGCGGAGAATCCGAAATTTCACGGAAGTGGACATAGATGGTCAGGACAATCAAATTTTTCAGAAAGGAGAAAGATGGTGAATTATACCAAGTATGCGTTGAAAGACAACGAGGAATTAAAATCTCTTCTGGATGGCAGAGACAATCTCTTTGTTGTCGCCTGTAACAAATGCTTCAAGGAATTCGACACTCTGAACGAGCCGGATGCGGATGAGTTCGCGAAGCTTGCGGAGGCACAGGGCAAAAGGATCACGGGCATTGCCAAGATGGATTTTCTGTGCAATCAGCTCCGGACAGAAAAGCGTCTGCCGGATATGATTCCGGAAGGAACCGACCACATCGCGGTTGTTGCCTGCGGTCTTGGTATTCAGACGGTCGCGAATATGGAGGTCAAACCTATACTGGCCGCGGCGGATTCACTGAACTATACCGGATATCACGGTATGGCCCTGACAAAGAAGACCTGCGGTGCGTGTTCGCAGTGTTATCTGAACCTAACGGGAGGTATTTGTCCGATTGTTGACTGTTCCAAAAGTCTGTTAAACGGTCAGTGCGGCGGTGCAAAAGATGGAAAGTGCGAGGTGGATCCGAACAAGGACTGCGCCTGGCAGAGAATTTATGACAGGCTGAAGGCACAGGGCAGACTGGAGGAATTTCTTGCCCAGCCTGTGCAGCTCCGCGATTATTCAAAAATCAGCCACAGGGAAATCAACGACTATGTAAAAACGCTTCGGGAGAGAAGATTGTCCGGATATTATGGAGGTGTACATCCGAGCGAACGCAAGGAAATCACCGAGGATATTCCGCTTGCGAAATTCCCGGAGCCGGAACAGGTGATCATTCCGCTGTCGATGCATGTCGGAAAGCCTGCGAATCCGATTGTTCAGGTGGGAGATCACGTGAATGTCGGACAAAAGATTGCAGAGCAGGACGGCTTTATCAGCTGTTGCATTCACTCCAGTGTGAGCGGAACCGTAACAGCCATCGAACCGCACACCCATCCGAACAAGGGACCGGGTGTTCTGTCAATCGTTATCCGATCCGACGGCAAGGACACTCTGGATGCATCTGTAAAGCCTGCCGGAGAGCTGGAGGATCTCACTGCGGATGAGATTGTAGATATCGTCAAGGAAAAAGGCATCACAGGAATGGGCGGTGCGGGATTCCCGACCTATGTCAAGCTGAAACCGAACAAGCCGATTGACGCGGTTCTCCTGAACGGCTGTGAGTGCGAGCCTGTTCTCACCGCAGATCACCGTGTTCTGCTCGAGTATCCGGACGCTGTCATTTACGGACTGAAGGCCATCATGAAGGCAGTTGACGCGCCGAGAGGGTATATTGTCATCGAAGACAACAAACCGGATGCTGTGGCACTGCTTCAGGCAAAGGTCGAGGAGATTCCGAATATAGAGGTACGGTGCGTGCGTACCAAGTATCCGCAGGGCGCTGAGAAAATGCTCATTAAGAATGTGATGGGACGAATGGTTCCGAGCGGCGGACTTCCGGCTGATGTCGGCGCTGTCGTAGACAATGTCAGCACGGCCAAGGCGATCGCTGACGCCATCCGGACCGGCATGCCGCTGGTAGAGCGTGCAGTGACCGTATCCGGAGAGCATATCGTCCACCCCGGAAACTTCATGGTAAAAATCGGTACGAACGTACAGGATATCATCGATTACTGCGGAGGTCTTACCGGAGATGACATCACCGTCAAGATGGGCGGTCCAATGATGGGATTCGCGATTTCCGACACGAATGTACCGGTGATCAAGGGCTCCAACGGTATCATCGCTGTCGATACCCAGCATAGTGAAGAGGAGGCCTGTATCCGCTGCGGACGCTGCGTGGATGTATGTCCGATGGAGCTTGCTCCGCTCAATTTTGCAAAGTACGTGGATGAAGGAAATGCTAAAGCGCTTCTGGCGGAAAATATCAGAGACTGTTTTGAGTGCGGATGCTGCCAGTATATCTGCTCCTCCAAGATTCCTCTGGTCACAAAGATCAGAAAAGGAAAAGTCATGATCAGGGAGGTGAAGTAAGATGCTGATTACAGAACTGAAATCGAAAGATACTATCGAATCTCTCGTGTCCGGAAAAGCATTTATCATCAACTGTCACGGATGCATGGAAGTCCGTTTTCCTGAGAAGGAGGCAGATACACTTGAGAAGGCACTTGCAGAGGCTGGCAAGGTGGCGGGAATTGTCACCACCGATTATATCTGCAACCCGGATAATCTGAAGCTTCAGCTGAAGAATCACGCAGCGGAAATCGATGCTGCGGATTCGATCTTGGTATTTTCCTGCGGGGTCGGCGTACAGACGGTCGCGGATCTATACCATGACAAGCCGGTGTATGCCGCCTGCGATACGATCCGACTTCCGGGTTATCAGGGCGTGACACCTCTCGAGACAGACTGCGGGCAGTGTGGAACCTGCTACCTGAATCTGACAGGAGGAATCTGTCCAATCACTGCATGCTCCAAGAGCCTTGTGAACGGTCAGTGCGGCGGCGCCAAGAACGGCATGTGTGAGGTGGATCCTGAAATGGAATGTGGATGGGAGCGCATCTACAAACGGCTCAAAGCCCTCGGGCGGCTCGACGCCATGCGCTGTCCAACCCAGCTGCACAATTTTGCAACTGATGAAGCAACCAGAGAATGTAAAGAATCATAAATGACAGCAATTCGGCTTCCGGATCGGCCAATCCGGAAGAAAGGTTTCCGGGGCCCGGATGCTGAAAGCCTGCCATACATCACGAATATCAGGAGAGATCATTATGAAAATTACAGAGTTGTTTAAACAGGGCGAATTTGTAGTATCTGCCGAGGTCGGTCCGCCAAAGGGATTCCATATCGAGGAAATGGTAGAAAGCGCAAAGAAGTATCTTGGCGGAGTTGACGCGATCAATGTCACCGACTGCCAGTCCTCCGTCATGCGCATCGGCTCTCTGGCTGTCTGCAAGACGCTGAAGGATGCGGGACTCAATCCGATCTTCCAGCTGGCCTGCCGTGACAGAAACCGTATCGCTCTGGAGTCTGACCTGCTGAGCGCCGCGCTCTTCGGTATCGACAACGTGCTTGCGCTCACGGGCGACCACACAAAGCTTGGCGATCACCCGGATGCAAAACCGGTATTTGATCTGGATTCCGTCTCTCTTCTGCACACCATGTGTCTGCTGGAGCAGGGCAAGGATCTCGGAGGAAACGATCTCGTCGGCGAGCCGCCAAAGTTCGCAAAGGGGGCTGTTGTGTCTCCGTGCAGCGATTCCGTAGACGCACAGCTGATGAAGATGGAGCGGAAGGTAGCCGCCGGGGCGGAGTACTTCCAGACACAGGCTGTGTTCGAGCCGGAGAAGTTCATCAAATTTATGGAACAGGCAAAACAGTTCGGAAAACCGGTTATGCTCGGCATCATCATCCCGAAGTCTGTCGGGATGTGCAAATTCATGAACAACAATGTCGCCGGAATTTCCGTGCCGGATTCCATGCTTGACGAACTTCGAGCAGACAAGGAGAAGACGAAAGCCGGCGTCACAGGCGTAGAAATTGCGGCCCGGATTATCCGGGAGTGCAGACCTTACTGTCAGGGTGTTCATATCATGTCGCTCGGATGGGAGGATAAGATTCCGGAGCTGCTCGAAAAGGCAGAAATTCGCTGATTGCATGATGCAGTTTCTTCCCCGGCGAAGACCGGAGGGGAAGCGTGAACGGCACAGAAATAGTCATACCTGTTGGATTGCAGAAACGCAAGGCGCAGAGCAATCCGCAGGTTATGCATCATGCGGCACGATTTGCAAAATGGGCATATAAGAAAAAACGGTTCTGTCATTCCCCAAAATCAGGGGTATGGCAGGACCGTTTTTTACTTATCCCTTTAACCGGATAGAGCAGCACCGTCAGCTTTCGTTTGTGTGGGATCCAGTCTTCCTTCACAGGGGTTATTTTGTGAGTGTCAGGAATTTTTCCTTCATATCACAATTCAGACGGATTCCGTGCTTTTCCAGCACCCTTTGCATTGCGAAGAGCGTATCCGCTACATCCGGCTGATTGCAGCTTTCGCCCATATGGCCGATTCTCACAACCTTTCCGGCCAGGACATCAAAGCATCCGGAAATCAGGATATTATAATCGTGCGCCATTTCCTTCAGTAATTCCTTGTCTGTGATTCCTTCCGGTACGTTGATTACCGTCACCGTGTTGGACATTCCGCTTTTCAAAAAGAGCGAAAGTCCGGCAGCCTTGACGGCTTCGCGCACGGCATGTGCAATTCTTGCGTGTCTGTCGTAGACATCCGGATCTGCCAGGAAATTGTCGAGCGCCTGCCGCAGTCCGTTGATGTCGCTTACCGGCATAGTGTAGGGGAACCATTGATCCTTGTAATAGTCCTTCATGGCTAGAATGTTCGCGTAAAAACTCCGAATCGGGATGGTACGCTGTTCCATTGCGCGGAAAGCGCGTTCGCTTACCCAGAGCATCGTCAGGCCAGGCGGACAGGAGAGGGCCTTTTGCGAGCCGCCGCAGAGAATGTCAATACGGCATTTTCCAAGATCGAGAGGCTCTCCGAACATACCGGCTACCGAGTCTGCGACGACCATGATGCCGTAGGAATCCAAAAGAGTGCTGATCGCTTCCACATCATTGAGAACACCGCTCGGCGTATCACAGTGAACAACAGTCGCGTATTTGAAATCGTGGTCCTTTTTCAGAAATGCCTCCAAAGCCTCCAGGGGTACCGGCTCATGATAATCCGTAGAAAAAAGGACCGGTATACCCTCGTATATTTTCACAAAATCCGCAAATCCCTTTCCGAAAATACCATTGTCGATGACGAGAACCCGGTCGCCCGGCTCCGTGAGAGAGGCACATGCTGCCTCCAGTCCGAGAATTCCCTCGCCTCCGAGAATGAGGGCCGTTTGATCGGTGTGCAGCGCCTTTGAGAGAAGCCCGCAGGTTTCATGATAAAACTCATAAAAGGCCGGATCAATATCCGGGTTGGTGCAGGGCAGCGCCCTTGCGTTCCTGACATTTTCGCGGACCTGAGAGGGACCCGCAGTCATAATCTTGTACATAATGAAATCACCTCTGCCGATAAATTTTTGGGACAAACACTACACAGTAAACACTCATACGATCTATTATGTCACAAACTGTATAAGCCCCCGCGTCACTTCGCTGCTTCGCAGCTTCCGTGCCGCTAACAGATATTCGCATTCCCGCGCCTTAAACTGCCATAGCATACGCGCGGCGCGTAACTCTCCGAAGTATTGGAAGAAGAGCAAGAACGATCACAGCTGCCACCGCGACCTGAAGTATATTTCCCGGAACCGAACCGAGCGGAGTGATCCAGTTGCCATACAAAATCACTTCTGCAAAGTAGTATCCGACGATCTTGATCCCAAGGGCAAGTACCATAGAAACCGTGTCATTTACGTACACGTTCCGAAACGGCCGCTTTTGAGCAAACAGACCGACCTCAAAGCCCATAAATCCGACGATGATCAGTGTAAAAGGGGCCCAGGCTGTCCATCCGCTCAGGAGATCGAAAAGCCCCATTCCGATTCCACCCGCGAGAGCGCCGGTTTTTTTGCCGAAGAGGATCGCGGCGATAAAGAGAGGGACGTTGCCGAGATGGATTAATCCGCCGCTTCCGACGAATGGAAGGCGGACATTGATCAGCCAGGTCGCCACATAGGTGAGAGCGATCATCAGCGCCGTTGTCACCAGCTCCTGTGTTCGATTTCTGAATAAAATCACATGGGGCGCTGTCGTTTTTTCTGTCTCATGATTCTGTGCCATAATTATTTCCTCCCGCCAGAGAATTTTGAAAATCCGGGTATTATTCTATACGGTTTTGGATATATGAGTATTTCCAATTCAGGAGAAAAAAACAGGACCAGATCAGATAGTTTTCTGAAAAAGATCGGGAGCCTCGTTTTGATCGTTGTCTCTGAGAACCATGCCGAGAATAAAGCCTGTGAGCATTCCTCCGAGATGCGCCCAGGAATTTACACCTGCGCCCATGTTCTGGAGGAAGGTAAAAATTGAAAAGCCAAGCATCAGCCAGGGATTTGCGCTCCGATTTGTCTTTTTCCGGTCAATCACGGCAGCTCCCGCATACGCGCCGATCAGCCCGAAAACGGCCCCGGATGCTCCGGCGGATATACGGTAGTCTGCGACGGCAACATCGACAGCGAGACTGAGGACATTCCCGCCGATTCCACTTGCCAGATACAAAATCAGATAACGGACTCTACCATACTGCTTCTCGAGAGACCACCCACAATAAGCCAGAGAGATCATATTGGAGAAAATATGATTGAAACCGAAGTGGATAAACATGCTTGTAATAAGCCGCCACCACTGATGGTCGTGGATTATTACCGGCACATACTGCGCACCCAACTCGGCAACCGCATTGTCCCCATTGGTGCCACCGGTTATTTCTTCAATAATAAATACAATTACATTCACGAGAATCAGAAGAATCGTAACTACAGGTACAGAATTTCCGTATACCACTCCGTTTCTTTTCTGGAAAGAACCGGACGGGAGGCCTGATTGTGGCTTTATTGAACGGAATTGGGAGCCGGTTTGCGAGTCAAATGAGGATTTTTCCTGCGGGTAGCGGACATTGCTTTGCCGTAGGAAACGGTCGATCTGATCATGTCCCCACGATTCCGCTTCGGCCTGACTTCGGAATAGCCCGGAACACAGCACATTCCTCTGAGGACCCAGAACCTCACAGCGTATTCCCGCCACCTCATAGTAGAATCTCAGAGTATAATTTTGATATTTCTGCGTTTTCATCGGTCAGAATTCCTCCTCGTTTATTTTCCGGGCTCCGAAAGCTTCCATGCAGCCACTCAGCCTGCCTGATGTTTTGGACACGTCAAAGCCGTATGGACTTCCTCTATTTGCTTATTCGTAGCGTTACAGTTCTAAGGCTTTTGTAGTTCTGACAGAATATTTTAATTGTACCACAATCTATTTCATCTGCGGATCACCGCGTATTTTATTTGTTAGCGTCGCCTTAAAAGTTACATATATTATTTTGCCCTTGTCTGAGGTTTCGTTTCTGTGTTTATCGATATTTCGTGTTATAATCAAACAAAAGTATTTTCCGGGGTACGCGTTATGAACGGAAGGCCGTCTCCGGTACGACAGGCACGAGGACAAGATATGAGTGTAGCGAAAACAGGCATGAATCAGACAAGCATTCAGGACTCGAACAGGGAACTTCTCCTGAATCTTCTGCGAAGTGAAGGCGAATGTGCAAGGATTACCCTTGCAAAGCTCTCCGGTCTGAAGCAGGCCACGGTAACAAACATTATCAATGATTTTATCCGATGGGGAATTGTAAAGGAAGTCGGCTTCCTGACGGGAGAGAAAGGGCGACGTTCAATTGGGATTTCGCTTAACAAGGAGGAATACGGCGTCATCGGAATCCGGATCACAAGGAAAAACTATTCTCTCGGACTGTTCAACATAGCCGGAGAGGAAATATTTTCCCGGGTATCTGAGGATTACACAGGCGTATCCGCGGGAGATGTGTTCGCGCATCTTCTGAAATCGGTGGATCAGTGCATTTGTGATGCGGGGGATCGTAAGATTCTGGCAATCGGAGTCGCGATTCCCGGGCCCTATAACCGGGTAACCCGAAGAATCGAGCTGATGACGGGTGCATCCGGCTGGAACCAAGTGCCGATCGAGCAGGAACTGAAGAACCGGTATCACCTTCCGATCTACCTTGAACAGAATGCGAACGCGGCGGCCGTTGCGCAGTACTGGTATAACCGGGACAAGCTGGACAATGATCTTCTCGTCTATATCGCTGCCGGCCAGGGGATCGGCGCCGGAATCATCAGTAACGGAGAACTTGTCCGCGGCAGCATCGGGACCGCCGGCGAAATCGGGCATACTTCCATCGATATGGCAGGCCCGAAATGTATCTGCGGCAACAGAGGCTGCCTCGAAAACTACTGTTCCTCCATTGCTTTTACAAAGCTTGTCAACGAGCGGATTCGAAAGCAAAGATTCTCCGCAGATAATGCCGGAGATCCATCGGAAGGACACGAAGAAATAACATTCCAGAAGGCCGCAGAGCTGGTCCGGAACGGAGATGAGGACGCCGTGGACGTTTATATGAAGTGCTGCGACCGTCTTGCGGTCGGCGTCGTCAATATTATCAACAGCTTCAATCCGAAGTATTTGATGCTTGGGGATGAAATGTCCCATGTAGCACCGGAGCTGATGCTCCAGAGAGTGAAGCAGCAGGTAAAAGAGCGCACAATCCCGGCAATCTGTGACAGCACAAATATCAGCCTTTCTGTCGTTGAGCATGATTCGATGGTGAATGGCGCCGCTATAGTGGCAATCACGGATATTTTTCGTCATCCCGCTGATTTTTTCAAAGATTCGACCACTCCGTAGAAATAGCCGGTAATTATTAGTGCAAAAGCCGAGCCGCTATATGAGCGGCTCAGCAAATTTATGCGGGTTCTGCATGATCAGCACTACAACGTTTACGAAAATAAGCTTGCAGACAAGCAGAGCAATCTGGAACAGGAGGAAAGTCATGAGAGTACTGGAAAACATTGAACCAAAATCTGTATTTCATTTTTTTGAGGATCTGACGGAAATCCCGAGACCGTCATGGCGCGAAAAGGCAGTCAGCGATTACCTGGTTAAATTTGCGAACGACCGCGGGCTGGAGGTTCACCAGGACAAGCTGTACAATGTGATTATCATAAAAGAGGCTTCTGAGGGCTATGAAAAGGAAGAACCGATTATTCTGCAGGGCCATATGGATATGGTCTGTGAAAAGGATCCCGGCGTCACGAAGGACATGGAGAGGGAAGGCCTGGACTTGGAGGTGGACGGCGATACCATCCGCGCAAAGGGTACGACACTCGGCGGGGACGACGGCATTGCGGTGGCATATGCGCTTGCTCTTCTGGATTCGAAAACCCTTCGTCATCCCAGACTGGAGTTCATCTGTACGGTATGTGAGGAAGTGGGCATGGAGGGCGCACATGGGATCGATCTGTCGCCGATTAAAGGGCACATCCTTCTGAACATGGATTCTGAGAAAGAGGGTGTCGTGCTGGCCGGCTGCGCAGGCGGCGGCTCGGCCAGGGTTCTGCTTCCTGTCAGGAGAGCCCCCTTTGAAGGACAAATCGTGCATATTCATGTGCAGGGACTGATCGGCGGGCACTCCGGTGCAGAAATCAATAAAGGCAGAGCAAGCTCCGTGGAGTTGGAGGGACGGATCCTGCGCGGACTTTCCTCTGTAACGGAGATTCGTCTGATTGCCTGTGTCAACGGAAACAAGGATAACGCTATTTCCCGAGACGGACATCTTCTGTTGTCTGTCGGGAATGAGACAGCTGCTCTTCAGAAGCTGCAGGAAATCGAGAAGGCTGTGGACGCAGAGTATAGCTTCACGGATCCGGATATCCGCTTCACAGTGGAGGACGCGGTGAATTTTCCGTCAATGACGGACGAAAAAGCGGCGGATGAGAAAGCTGCCCCGGCGACATGGGTGCCGCTGACTGAAGAGGATACGAAGCAAGTAATTTCTCTTCTTACAGATCTGCCACAGGGAATCCAGCGGATGGACGACAAGATTCCCGGCATGGTGGAGACATCTCTGAACTGGGGCGTGGCCTCGCTCGACAGCGAAAAGCTCACAATGCGCTCCGCTGTGCGAAGCTCTGTAGGTACGGCAAAGGACGCGCTTTTTGAAAAACTTCGCTGGATTGCGGAGAGCTGCGGTGCTTCTATGGATATCTCCGGAGAATATCCGGCGTGGGAATGGGTCGAGAAGTCCGTTCTCCGTGACAAGATGGCTCGAATCTATCGGGAAATGTTCGGGAAGGAGCTCGTCATCGAGACAATCCATGCAGGCGTGGAGTGCGGTTTGCTCTCGGAGAAGATCGCGCATATGGATGCCGTATCCATGGGACCGGATATCATGGACATTCATACGCCGAGAGAGAGGCTGTCGATTTCCTCCGTACAGAGGATGTGGGAATACATCGTGCGGATCATTGAGACAAAATAACTTCAAACAGCACTGACATCTGTGTCATATCATAAATAGCAGGAATAGCCACAATAGCTGGGATATTTTATATTGACTTTATTCATTAATTGAATTAATATATACGCTGGGTGAAGTCAGGAGGTATCTTTCTTACTGCCTGCCTCATATATTCATCGTTTTCAATGATTAGGATACTTTTTAATTTTATTTTTAAGGAGGATTACAGTAATGAAATTCTTTATCGACACAGCAAATGTAGATGAAATCCGGGAAGCGAATGACATGGGCGTCATCTGCGGCGTTACCACAAACCCATCGTTAATTGCAAAGGAAGGCCGCGATTACAAGACCGTGCTGAAAGAGATCTCCGGGATTGTTGACGGCGCGATTTCCGGCGAAGTCAAGGCGACTACAACGGATGCAGAGGGAATGATTAAGGAAGGCCGTGAGATTGCCGCGATTCATCCGAACATGGTTGTAAAGATCCCGATGACGGCTGAAGGCCTCAAGGCTATCAAGGTTCTTCATTCCGAAGGAATCAAGACGAACTGCACACTGATCTTCACCGCAAACCAGGCCCTGCTTGCGGCAAGAGCAGGTGCCACTTATGTCTCTCCTTTCCTCGGACGTCTGGATGACATCAGCACAAGAGGCGTAGACCTGATCCAGGAAATTTCTGATATCTTTGCTGTCGATGATGATATCGATACCCAGATCATCTGTGCATCTGTCCGCAATCCGATGCACATCACAGACTGCGCGCTTGCAGGTGCGGATATCGCAACCGTTCCGTTCAAGGTAATCAAGCAGATGATCCATCATCCGCTTACCGATGAGGGAATCGTTAAATTCCAGAATGATTACAAGGCAGTTTTCGGAGATTAAACACTCATACGATACTTTGTGCCACAAACTGTATAAGCTACGGATTGCTCCGTGCTTCGCACTCCCGCAATCCTACAGGGGCCGACTTCGTCGGTCTGTCGCGGCGTTCGCCCCACCGCATCACACATTGTGCGTGTGGATGGGGCTCACTGCTCGCGCATATTCGGATTTCACGCGTCCGCGCTTCATCCGGAAGCGGCACTTAAAGCAGCGACGCCAGGGCAGATACCGTCTAGGGTGCTGTTAAGAATCGTCGTTTTGTTACAGGAGACAAGATTAGAATGGAAAATCTGGAATTGCAGAAAATTGCAAATGAAGTCCGCAAGGACATTGTAACCGCCGTACATTCCGCAAAATCCGGCCATCCGGGCGGATCTCTCGGAGCGGCGGATATTTTTACTTATCTGTATTTTGAGGAGCTGAAGAACATTGACCCGCGCGATCCGAAGAAAACGGACCGCGACCGTTTCGTCCTTTCCAAGGGACATTGCGCGCCGGGTCTTTATTCTGTGCTCGCAGAGAGAGGCTATTTCCCGAAGGAGGATCTCGTCACGCTCCGTCATGTGGGCTCCTATCTGCAGGGCCATCCGAACATGAACGATACCCCCGGTGTGGACATGTCTACCGGTTCCCTGGGACAGGGCGTTTCCGTTGCCTGCGGAATGGCGCTTGCCGCGAAGCTCACAAAAGCAAGCTACCATGTATACACGCTGCTCGGAGACGGCGAGTGCGAGGAGGGCGAGGTCTGGGAGGCCGCGATGCTCGCGGGTGACAAGAAGCTGGACAACCTCACCGTAATCGTGGATTACAACAACCTCCAGATCGATGGAACGCTGGAGGAGGTCAATTCAC
>Ga0256406_1002100_pt1 | contig 29522 bp, 21 predicted proteins | sample RumenRJG_03DNA_FD_185986 | JGI IMG/M metagenome (GOLD analysis project Ga0256406, IMG submission 185986) | Bovine rumen microbial communities from Lethbridge, Alberta, Canada - RJG_03 | ecosystem: Host-associated > Mammals > Digestive system > Stomach > Rumen | place: Canada: Alberta | collected... | reverse complement strand
TATCTCCTCCCAATTATCAACAAATTCTTTGAGTTTGTTTTTGTCCAGAACCTCCGGGGTATCGGAATTTTCCGCTCCTTTAAGCTCCTTTATCAGCAGCTGTCTTTTTGAGTCAAGAGCGTTAACCCTCAGATTAATATAATTTGTAAGCACATCATCTGCCGAGGCAAGCTTTTTCATAAGCGCATCTATTTCCCTTTCGGTTTCATCAAGCCTGCTGCGGATTTTTTTACGCTTCGGATTTTCTTCCCTTATCTTTCCGCAGCAGCCGGATAAGAGCGGCTCAAGGTATTTTTTTATGCTGTCAAATACTTTGCTTTCAAGCTCGTCGGCACGTATTCCTCCCACTCCCTCGCAATCATGCGACTGCATTCTGTGACTGCACAAAAAATATCGTCTGTCTGCCGAGGAGGATTTTCTGATTGTCATGGCATATCCGCATTTGCCGCATTTTATCTTTCCCACAAGCCACGTATTTTTTCCCTTTTGCGGCTTTGCCACCTGCCTGTTTTTAAAGCATTTCTCCCTTGCCCGAATCCAAATGTCGGAAGAAACTATTCCCTCGTGGGGTGCTATGACTATATGCTGCCCCTGTAAGCAAAGGGTTTTCCTGTCTGCATTTTTGTCGGAATAAAGATATATTCCGTTTGTTCCGATATAGTCGTCGGCACTGTTATGAAGCTCTGAATTCTGGCTTTTAAAAAAATTATAAATATTCAAATCCGCCTTTACATAAATGGGATTTTTAATAAGCTCCGCAATGCGGCTTCTGTCCCAGCAGCCGTTTTTGTTGCGGCTGTTGGAAATATTGTTATCCCTGAGATATCTCGATATATCTCCGTATGATGTATTCGGTTCAGCATACATTGAATAAATCAGTCTTACAATCTCCGCCTCCTGCGGGTCCGCCACATATCTTGCCGTTTTCTTTCCGTCAATATAGTAAGGCTCAAGCCTATAGCCGTATGGGATTCTGCCTCCCATATAAAACCCCTTTCTGCTTCGTGATATATACGCATCGGTTACTCTCTGCTGTATGGTTTCTCTTTCAAGCTGCGCAAAAACAATACATATATTGAGCATCGCCCTTCCCATGGGTGTTGAAGTATCAAACTTTTCGGTACAGGATACAAATTCTACGCCGTTTTGCTGAAATTCCTCCATCATTGTCGCAAAATCAAGAATCGAACGGCTTATCCTGTCGAGCTTATAGCATATAACACGGCTGATTTCTCCTCTGCGCACCGCTTCAAGCATTTCCCTGAACTGCGGTCTGTCGGTATTTTTTCCACTGTAGCCCTTGTCGTAAAATACCTTGTATTCCCTACCCCTTGTTTCATAAGCGCAAAACTCTATCTGGCTTTCTATAGATATGCTGTCAGCCTTGTCAATCGACTGTCTTGCATATATTACATCCTGTCTTTCCATGATATCACCCTTTCCAAAAAAAATAAAGCCGTCAGATATCAATGGCGGCCGCCTTTTCCTTTGTAATTATAGCCTTTACTATTATACAACATTTTTTATGCTCATACAATTAAAATCACACCGAATGAGAATTGTTTTTTACAGCTGACGGGAATTTGCCGACATTGCTTACTAATATTCAAAAACCCCGTAATGACTGAAGTATACGCTTGACAACATCTGTACTAAAGTGTATAATATAGGTATGAACTTAAGCAAAGGCTTGTAATTGTTTTTACTATTTTATACAAAGGGAATGAGCAGATGAAAACGGAAAAAATAAAAATAACAACCGAATATATTAAGCTTGACCAGCTTCTGAAATTTTCCGGAATGGCGGAAAACGGTGCTGAAGCAAAGGAAATGATTTTGGACGGAATCGTTTTGTTTAACGGTGAGGTGTGTACAATGCGAGGCAAAAAGGCCAGACCCGGGGACGTTGTCACCATTGATTTTGAGGATGAAGAATATAAGATTGAGGTTGAATAAACAATGCACATAAACGCTCTTACGGTTGACAGCTTCCGTAATTATGAATACGGGCATATAGAGCTGTGTCCCACAACTAACGTCTTTTACGGGAATAATGCTCAGGGTAAAACAAATCTTTTAGAGGCGGTTTATCTTTTTTCTCACGGAAGAAGTCACAGAGCCCGCTCCGATTCGGAGCTTATACGCTTCGGTGATGAGAAATATACTCTTAAGCTCCTTTTTGCAGACGCCCAAAGAGAGTATAACGCAGTGATGCGATGCAGCCGTGAAGGGAAAAAGCAGATAAAAATAAATAACGTACCAATTTCAAAGCTGTCAATGCTGATGAGCTATCTGAATGTTGTAATGTTTACCCCGGAGGATCTGGAGCTTGTCAAGGGCGCTCCCTCCGGCAGACGGCGGTTTATTGATGAAGCCGTAAGTCAGCTTTATCCCAAATATCTTTCCGGACTTATACACTATCATAAGGCGTTGGTACAAAAGAACAGCCTTCTTAAAGCTCTGAAATTCAAAGGCGCGGCAAAGGATGCAATGCTGTCTGTCTGGAATGAACAGCTTGCCGAATACGGCTCTGTTGTATACCGCTACAGGCGTGATTTTATAAACCGCCTTGACAGTCTTGCACATCCCATACACTCAGATATTACCAAGGAAAATCTGTCGGTTATCTACAGCCCGGGCATAAAAATCAATGAAAGCGGAAATGTACGTGACAGCTTTTACGAAATACTCGAACAAAATCAGAAACGGGAAATTGAGCTTGGAAGCTCACAGGTCGGAATACAGCGTGATGATTTCCGTATTTCCATAAATGATAATGAGGCAAAAATTTTCGGCTCCCAGGGGCAGCAGAGAACCTGCGTGCTTACTCTTAAAATTGCCGAAACCGAGTTTATAAAGGCCGAACGTGGGGAATATCCCGTCCTGCTCCTTGATGATATTATGAGTGAGCTTGATATTAACCGCAGAGGCTATCTGTGGGAAAGAATAACGGACAAGCAGGTGCTTTTGACCTGTACCGATACCGAAATTTTAAAAAGCACCGATAACACACGTCTTTTTCATATTGAGGACGGAAAAATCAGTGAAGAATGATTGGAGAATAATATGCTTCCCATTGAAAAAAATAAAGAATACGAAATTGAAATCGAAAGCGTAACATCGGAGGGTATGGGAGTCGGCCATATTGACGGCTTCTGTGTTTTTGTCCCCTCTACGGTTGACGGTGACAGGGTTCGGGCATTAATTGTCAAGGTAAAAACAGGATATGCGTATGCAAAGTGTGTGGAGGTTTTAAGAAAATCAAAATACAGAAAAGAACCCGTATGCGCCGCCTTTTCCAAATGCGGCGGTTGTCAGCTGATGCATATTGATTATGAAAAACAGCTTGAAATAAAAAAAGAAATAATTAAAAACGCATTGAAAAGAATCGGAGGTATAGATGTTAAGGTGTCTCAGATGCTTGGTGCGGAAAATGAGCTGAGATATCGAAACAAAATGATATTTCCCATCGGCTGCGATAAAAACGCAAATAAAATCTGCGGCTTTTACCGTGAGAGAAGTCACGATATTATCCCTCTGGATGATTGCTTTCTCGGTGACGGGATTAATGCAAAAATAATTGATACGGTAATGGACTTTATGGAAAAGTATAATATAAGTGCATATAACGAAATGTCGCATACGGGTATTGTGCGCAGACTGTTTATCAGAAAGGGCTTTTATACCGGCGAAATAATGGTGGTTCTTTCAATAAACGCAAAAGTTCTTCCTCACTGCAATGAGCTTGCCGAAAGCCTGTCTTCCCTGTCACCGCAAATTAAAAGCGTTATTCTTAATTTCAACACTAAAAGAACAAACGCTGTGTTGGGTGATAAAAATACAGTTATTTTCGGCAACGAAACCATCAGCGATTACCTTTGCTCTATGAAATATGAAATTTCACCTAACAGCTTTTATCAGATAAACCCTCAACAGACCGAAAGGCTTTATAATAAAGCAATAGAGCTTGCTGAAATAGACAGCAATGATAATGTGATGGATTTATACTGCGGTATTGGGACAATATCGCTGTGTGCCGCAAAAAAGGCAAAGCACGTTGTTGGGGTTGAGTCAGTTGAACAGGCTGTGCTGAATGCTCGGAAAAATGCCGAGAATAATAAAATCGATAATGTGACCTTTTACGCTTCTCAGGCTGAAAAAATTGTGCCGGAGCTTGTTGGGCAAGGATATAAGCCTCAGGTCGTTATCCTCGATCCTCCAAGAAAGGGCAGCGATGTGGTCACACTCGGCGCAATAGTTAACGCTTCACCCGATAAAATCGTTTACGTGTCTTGTAACCCCGCAACTCTCGCAAGAGATTTAAAATTCCTTGCGGATAATGGGTATCGGGTAAAATCAGTTTGTGGGGTGGATTTGTTTCCTCAGACTGTTCATGTGGAGACGTGCGTCCTTTTGTCCAAACTAAAATCAAGTAAGTCAGTTTCTATTGAATTAGACCTTGACGACCTTGAAATTACTGCAGCAGAAGCAAAGGCTACATATGGTGAAATTAAAGAATATATTTTAAATAAATACGGTTTTAAAGTGTCTTCATTGAACATTGCACAGGTTAAACAGGAATGTGGCATAATAGAGCGCGAAAACTTTAATAAGCCATCCGGTAAATATCGCCAACCTAAATGCCCTGAACATAAATTTAATGCTATTAAAGAAACTCTTGAGCATTTTAAAATGATATAATTGAAAAAAATCATAAAAACAGAGAGCAAAGCTTTGGTTTTAACCTGAGCATTGCTCTCTGTTTGTTTATACGGTCACAAACGCACTTAAAACGACCTGTATCGCATTTTATCTGCTTAAAGGTCAAATTACCTTTCGAAGATTGATTGTGGTCACAAAAGATAAATAAATGACTTATACAAACATAATTAAAATATTCCTATTATTAAAATTAAACTGTCAATTACACTTTCTAATTATATGCGGAATATTTTCATCTTCTTCATTAAAATCCATTCTAACTGTAACAACAATTCCTTCGCCTTCAGAATCATTGTCAAGTGGAATTAAAACTCTATCACCCACTTTTAGCGAGGTATCATTAGTTATAAAGAGTTTATTTTCTCCGTTATTTAATATTGACACTTTACAAACAAATTTAGAATCTTCCTGTATATTTATTGTTTCATGGTATTTATCTGTTTTAATCGGTTCGCTCTTGACAGCGAAGTTATTCCTGTCTTTTCTACTTTTCAATGCAGTATTATATTCATCCCGAGTTTCGTAATTTTCCGGATATATTCCGTATTCAGAACCATTTTCACAATTCATTCTCCAAGCATACCGATTCTTGTTAGATGGTTTATGTGCGCTTGGCTGATATACTCTGCCAGAGGATGTTCTTGACGGAGTATATGTTCTGTAATCATTTGTATCATCATCGTCAAAGGCACCCATAGCTCCAAGGAAACCACCTAATTTAATAATATCTTCGGTGGAATTGAGTTTGCCCATGCCCATAGCAATACCGGCTGCGGCATAAGGGTCTATTTTACTACGCTTTTTTTCACCACGTTTTTGCCTACGTTTGTAAGCTATATAGTCAAGAGTAGCAGCTGCGGCAAGGTCTATTAAAGTGTTAAATGGTTCGGGACACTTCGAACTTTTCTTTCTCCGATTTTTAGCCATTACTGCCAGCCCCCTTCTCAAACTATCATTCTACCCCTAATGCTTTAAACACAGCATCTTGAGGTGTTGTGTAAAACAATGGATCAATCGCAGTAAACAAGTCTCCCGGTACACTGCCTAATTCTTGAACAACTGTAAACGGCAATAGAACTTTTTTAGCACCACTATCTACACATACTTGAAGCAAGTTTGCTAATTCCTCTAATTTTAGTATGGTTCCGCCTATACTAAATTCTCCAAGAACAGCTAAACTGCTTATAGTTGGCTTACCGAGTGCAATAGAAACTAGTGCAATTAATGTAGGTAACGCAAGTTTATCAGTCATACCGATACCCTGAAGATCTTGGTAATTAATAATATAATCCTTTGTAGTTGTACTGATTGAGCCACTTATACCGTTTGCATTTGCTTTCAAGAAATTAAAGGCGGTGTTAGTTGCTTCTTTGCATTTAGTGTCAGAGCCAAGTCCGGAACGCTCAAATTTGCCATTTCCGGGCATCATCTGTGATTCTAATCGAAATACACCAAGCATTCCTGATTTCCCCTGCGAAACAGTATATACCTGACCGGGATTACACATTCCTTCAGGAATTAGTTTGCCACCACCTTGTTCAGGTACGGAAACATAAAATTCTTCAAATGTCTCATTATCAATATAAGAGAAGTTTACATCATAGAATTCCATACCGCCAAGTTTCTTTAACTGCTCTTTCACTCTACGGCGCATTTCTAATGCGAACTTCAATATTTCTTCAAGCTGTTCCTTAGAGAACTCTCCATCAGGATATAGAAGTTTAATAAATCCACCCACAATTTTTCTGACTGCAATAGTATCACGCTGATTAAGATTCTTTCCTAATTTGAAGTATTTATCTAATGCATCACCATACTGTTCCTTACGGAGTTCACGAATAAATTCTGCAAGATAGTCGGTTATAAAACCATAGTCATCTGTAAAATGATGCGGTCTAAATTTAGGAATTTCCCAACCGGGTATATAACAGTGCATACGATCAAGGAAGGCTGTGTCTGTACCCATTTCAGGTGGAAACGGATCAAACAGGCTTGATGTTTTTAACAATACATCAACACTTTGATTTATGTTACCAACAAATACCATAGAAGCTGATGCAGCCTTTTCTTCCTTACCACGTGCAAAAGAACCTGATGCCATATAGTCCTTCATTATCTGAATCCCGTCTTTATCTTTGAAATTAATACCTGCAACTTCATCGAAAGCGACACAATCCCAAAGACCAACAAGACCGACTGTTTTTCTACCCATGTTATAAAATAGGTTTGCTACGGTTGTCTGACCACCTGAAACAAGAATACTATTAGGGGAAATTTCTTTGTAAATGTGAGATTTACCTGTACTACGAGGTCCAAGCTCACAAAGATTAAAGTTATTTTCTACAAGTGGCAACATACGTGCCATAAGTAACCACTTCTCACGCTCTGTAAGGTTACTTGGTTCCATACCTGTTGAACGGAGCATAATATCCATCCACTCTGATTGAGTAAATGCTTTTCTGCCTTGCTTCAATTCATCAATATCGACATGCGGCATCTGAATAGGTGTAAGTTTGCGAATAAGTATCGGAGATACCCACTTATCTTCTTCGTTGTATTCATAATCAAGCTGAACAATACACCAAATGCCACCACAAAGAAGTCTGTCATATTCGCTTGGATATATTTCTGATATAGGTATGCTTTTTATACCTAAATTTGAAAACTCAGCTTCATATGTATCGTTTTTAATATTGAGATTTACAGTTATCTTATCAATGACGGTGTAACAGCCCCGTTGACGAAGTAAAGATAAAATCTTTTGCGCTTCATCCGGGCGAACATAGTTATCCGCAAGAATACGTTTTACAGTATTAACCCCATCTTCTATAATTTCAGGATCATCAGAACTGCAATATTGTCCAAGCAAAAACTCCAAAACATATACAGGAACATTAGCTCCTTCTTTTATAGATTTTGTTAAATCCTTGCGAACAATTTTACCATCAAAGCATATACGAAGTTTTTCATTGATTGTAGCTTCGCTAAAATCTATTGCAGGAGTTAATGCTTCATCACCATTTGAAGTATTTTCAGTATCATCAGCAAAGCTGGCATAGCCTTGCTGTATTTCTCTTTCAACATTATCGCTCATTTTTAATCCTCCGCTTCTTCACACAGTTTGGAAAGTGTTCCCATAACGTGCAACATATATTTTTTTGCTATGCTTTCGTCGCCTAAAAAATGATATTTGTCTGCAAGGAAGTTTTCTACTTGTAATAATATGGACAACACATCATTAGCAACAGCAATTGCTTCGTCTGTTTTATTCGCTTTGCCACCCATAGTAAACAGTACAGCCCAAAAAGTACTTGCTTTTTCTCCACAGGAAAACATCATATTTGAAAATTGCCCTATTTCCGTGTTATTTGCGATTTCTTTGACATATTGCTCCGGTTCAAAATTTGTTTCTACTTGGGCAAACTCTACTGCATCATTTAGCATTTCCATCTTGACTGCATTGGGTTGCTTTGTCATCATTACAATGTCGCATATACAACGTAGTAATAATTCATCAATTAATGGTATTAATTCTTCTCTTGCAATCTCTTCCGTTATATCGGTGCTGTCAATCAATTCTACATAGAATTTTCTCATTTCATACAGCCTATCGCTGATAGGAACAATACCAAGCCAATCTATATCTTTAAGTCCTATTGTTCTAACCTGATTGATTTGATGATTTGCACTTTCTACAAATTGCTTAGATATATCCAGAGATATATTGCTATTGGGATTTCCAAGAACAGCGAATCTCATAATCATAGAAGTTGCACAGTCAATGACATCTTGAAAGTCCTGCTGTGTGCCTGATTTATATAAAGCTCTGAAGAAATTAACCCAAAAACTTCCTGCTTGACTTTTGGATAATGTAATTATTTTCCTGAAATCTGAAATTTCCGTACCACTCTTCGCAGAATTTAAATAACGGTGCTGTGAAAACGGATATGTCATGTTATCAAAAAATATATTAAGTACCTTTAACTGCTCATGAGTTACTCTACCTTGTTTTTCTATAATTAACGAGAAACAATACAGTGGGAGATATGTAGTGCCAGTAGCAAGCTCTGACGGGGTATAACACTTCGATGCTTTTTGAGCTACTTTCATAACTATATCAAAAGCATGTCTGCTATCATCTGCAATACGCTCATAACATTCCTGATAAAACTTTTGTGTCTTAATCCATTTGCGATTTTTTTCCTCTTCTTTGCTCATATCACGCAAAGTCATTATTGCAGCAAAGGCTATACTTTCAGCAAATCCCCAAGCCATATTCTCACTCCTTTATTTTAGAAACCAAAATCATCTGCAAAAGCAATATCCATAATGATTTCCTGTCTCAATACTTCAATATCATTTTTGTCGTCAAATGCCACAAGATAATACTTGCGGGATTTGTTGTACTGCTTGTTCTTAAATGAGAATTTCATTCTGAATACTCTCTTTGTGGTATCTGTATCTTTCTTATCGGCAATATAAATGTTTTCGTTTGAAATCTTCTCATTATCATCCGAAATAAAGTAGATACGATATGTTGTTTCCTTAACTATATCACTTACCGGCTCGGTCTGTATGAAGTCAAGTGTAGTGATAAGGTTTGTTATCTTGTTTGTAAGGCTTACAAGTGCAATCTGCGCATTTGTAGTTTCTTTCTTACCACGGTCAACCTTTACTTCTACAATCGGTATAAGGAGTTCCTGCGGTGAAGAACCACCGTGAACATAATTCTGTCCACTTCCGGGCGCTTTGAATATATCACTACCCAAAGGATATGATACATAAAGGTCTTCGTTATTTACACTATTTAATGGCAATGACAAAACTCCGTCAGAGGCGAGAGGAGCACTTGATACAGCATAACGCTGACCATACTTACCGGAAGATAAGTTACTGCCGCTGATTTTGTCGCTTTCATTAAGCTTATCTCTTTTATATATAAACCCGTGATCCGCCGTAACAACAAAGTGATGTGTATTTGCCTGTGATGAAATTCGGCGGATAAGTGTATGGATTTCTTCAATCGCTTCTTGACAAGCATTAAATACTTCGTTTTCGGTTGCAGGCTTATCACCGCGTCCGTCCACTTGGTTGTGATAGATATAAACAACATCCTGCCCGGTAAAAACTTCACGGAGTTCAGCCTGTTTCATCTGCTTTATAGCATCATACTGAATACATTTGCTGTTCGGACTGTATTGCTGAAGGATTTTCTCTTTTTGTTCTGTTGATGCAGTAGGCATACCGTCAACGAGAACATTGTAATCTTCTGTATATTCAATCGTCTTATGCGGAAGAAGTGCAGCCATACCCAAAGCTGTGTAGGAAGGAAGAACACCCAATGCAACTGATATATCAACCTTGCATTTTTCGTCTGCCTGCATATTTTCATATAAAGTATGTGCCACTTCATATCTGAACGCATCAGATATGATAACCGCAGTTCTTTCCTTAAATGGCTTAACACTTCTTGAATAGAAGTCTTTTTGCAAAGGCAGTCTTGTAACGCCTTTTGCTTCTGAGAACTCTGCATTCCAATTTACCGTAATCTTATTCAGATATTCATTGGTGTAAATATTTTCAACAAGCTCACGGAGATTTTCAAACTGTGTTGTATCCTCAAGGCTATCGTAGAAGAAGTAGAAGTACCTGTATCTACGATCTACCTTGTATGAGTTTTCTGTGTATTCTTTAATAATATTATCAATACCACTCTTAGGCTCATATTTACCATAAGCAATAATATTAAACGCATTCTCTATAATGAAGTACTCACTACGGAACTTCTTACCAAAGTGCTGTTTACGGCGTTCTACACATATTTCAGGAATAGTTTTGCCGTCAAGTCTTGCACCAATATCCTCATTTTCAAGACGCTCAACAAGCCACTTGATAATAAGCTCGTCCACACCGGAGAAGATGTTGCATTCAAGTAAGGTTTCAATATCAAACCTTGCAAGCTGCTCTTTACCGTTTATTGCATGATAAACAATGTCTGAAATTTCATCGTATCTGTCGCTGTAAAGATAACTGTTCATCAGATTATCGGTAAAGGTCATAATATTACCGAATTTGTATGATACAAAGGGTTTCCATGCCTGCGGCATATCTGCATGAATAACACGGGATGCATAGGTTACAAACATTGTGATAATGAACTTTTCAAGTGTAGGCTTTGAATCGTTGTACCCAAAGTTTGTATCTGCCTGTTGCCAGAAAGCATCCAGTAAATCATACTTTTCAAATTCTGCAAGATATTTGTTATCTTCTAAACCATCATCTGTAAGTATTGAGCGTAGCACTTCTTCAAATGAGGCAGTCTTACTCTTACAAAGAACACTCATTAAAGCAACTTCGATTGTAGAACGGTTAAATGTTTCAATTTCTAAGTCATAAAATGCCTGAGTACGCTTCTTTTCTCCAAAAAACTTGATGTATTTCTGAATAACACCTTTATGCTTCTCATCAATACCCAAATCAATAGTCAGGAGAGAGGCGCGATCAGCAAAGAACTCTTTTGAATAACGGATAGTATCCGCAAGGTGATTATCTCTAATGGCAGGCTTAGCAAAAGGAGCATAAACAAGGTAGTGAGTAGTTGTATCTACACATTCCAAGAAATGCTTGATATAGAATTGGTTATCCGGCTCTAAATGCAAAATCTTTGCATTTTCCAGCTCCATTGTTTCTATATCTTCTTTGAACTCTGCATTTGCATCGTACCAGAATACAAGTTTACGCACGTCTCCCGTAAACTCGCTGTTTAATTTATCAAGTATTTGTTTTAAATTAAGCTCTGCCATAATAACTCCTTATATGTATATCTAATTTACGTATTATTCTGTTGTGACTGCACTTCTTCGCATTTAGTTATAGGATAGTTTCTGTATATTTCATCATTGTTCCATTCTTCTATTGAGAGAATTGAAAATTTAGAAATCATCTTTTCAGGTTTATGCATATTATTTTGCAAATTGAAAGGCAAATATGGTTTAATTCTATTCCTCAACATTCTTCGTGAGGTAGAATCACCATTAGGATATTCTAATATATAAATATACTCTTTAGGTTTAGTTTTTTCAACCAATCCAAGATAATGTAAACTGTCATAGTACTTTCGTAAAATACTATTTATCTTTTTATCTTCACAAGGATTAAAACCTCCCGGATTCACAGCATTTGGAATATTAGCATTTTTATACTCAACCAGCATTATTTTGTTTTCATCTTCAATGATAAAATCAACATCGCTTAACTGAACATTCGATTGATGATACACCTCGTGAATACAATCTGAAGACCACAATGCTTTACTACAATCAATTTGATAAACATTGTTTTCTTCAGTATAAATTGCGTTATCCATATTATCCTCCAAAATCATATATTTCATCTAAAAGCTTATTATAAGAATTAATAATATCATTTTCTTTTATATCTTCAAATTTAACAGCCGAATGGCATACAACTCCATCATCAGATTTACTCAGAGAATGAAAAACGACATTGCTATCCGATTCTTTTTTTATTTCAAAATATTTTGACAACATATAATCATGAGTCGATACAAAAATTTGAACTCCATTTTTTTGTAACTCTAATAACAATTCAGCTATCACTGAAATATATTTAGGATTAATATTTGCTTCAGGTTCATCCCAAAACAAAATAGAACCTTTCTCTAAAGTGCCATTTTTTACAAGTTGCCACAATAAAGCCATTTTTCTGATTCCTTCCGCTATTAAGTTAAATTCCTGTTTGGAATTAATAACTTTCAAATAGAATTGGTCATTTTTAGAATCATAAGTAACTTTTCCTCCAATAATACTTTCTATTTTTCCGAGCATATGTTTGTTTTTTTCATTATCTCGTCCTGAAGAAATATCTACTTTGGCAGAATTAATAATATCCACATAAGTATCATCAAATTTCACATTATTCTTTTCCACAGCAGCAACAAGGTTAAAACTATTGGATAAGATTTCTTTTGCCGGTATAAAAATACTGCTGATTTCACTAAACTCCTTTTCCCATGTAGTTTCTCCGGTTACCTTGGCATCCCATTTTTTTGTTTTTTGATTAAATGATATCGAAAGAATTTTATCATTTTCTTGATTTTCTGAACTTGCTACAACTCTTACCGATGCATTATTATTCCCTTGACGTCTTGTAACTAATCTTGCAATATGATACTCGTCAGGCATCATTGTTTTTACAACTTTATTTGAAAATGATATTTTAGGACTAGCACTTTGACATGCCGAATATAATAATTTCATTATGTGTGTTTTGCCGGTACCATTTTCACCAATAAATATATTCAATCCTTCTCCAAACTCTATAGTATTTTTTTTAAAAACAGTAAAATTATTAAGAGTAATCGATTTTATATTCATAACACTATCATCCTTTCTATGCGCACACTTTATTCTTTACATTTAAATACTATTTTATAACTTTGCTAAAATATCAAGTTTTGTTCCATCAGAAGCAGTCTGAACTTTCTCATAGTTCACTTTAACACCGTCATCCAAATCAATACCGATACGGGAAAGCGCTAAGTGAGCAACCTTTGCATCGTATTCTTTGGTTTCTTTGAGCTGCTTCTGTAATTTTTCTTTACGCTTTGTTGCAGCAGAAATTTCTTTATTATCTCTGCTATTATCTATAATTTCCTGCATACGCTCAAGCTCTTTTTCATATACACGCTGCATACGGTGCAGATATTCAACACGCATATTACCGGTTGTGTCTGCATTATATCTGTGCATGTAAACAAGTGCCTTAAAACCGTTTTGCTTACCACTATCATAAAGCCAATAAATCGGACGTTTCTGATATATTTTGATGTGGTCTTTGATAAAGTCATTGAGGAAGTAGTTTCTGATTACTTCACGGCTTGTATTACCTTTGTTGCCAAGTGCTTTGGCAATGAAGTCAAGATTATCTTCAAGCGTATCTTTGCCGTAAACAGTTTCAATGAACTTTACAAATCTACCCACAATATCATCTTCAAAATATTCCTCATCTGTTATCGGTAAGCAGTTGTCAGCATCCGGTACAAATCTTCTTGTATCGAAGTTATCAATATCTTCTGAATTGCATTCTGCGTGAGCTACTGCATATTCGTACTTTTCTTTCCAATCGCCACCTGCATAATAAATTCCGTCTTGATACAATGAGTATCTACCGAACATACAGCCAACAGCATAAGAAATCAAACTTTTAATATCCCTCTGCAAATCTGCTTTACGAACTGTTACGTCTTTATCTTCAACCTCCGGCGTAAGTTTGTCTTGTAAACCGTAAATATCAATAAAGATACGATTGAGTTCTTCTTCATTAGCTTTTAACTGTTCGAACCTTTCGTTGCATTCACCTTGCCAAAGCATATAGCAAAGTTCAAGTGGACAGCTTACTTCAGGATGACCGCCGTAGTAATAAGACATAGACGCTCCAACAGTTGTCGCATCCCACAAATCATTTGAAAGCCTTACAAGAGGATGCTCTTTGAAATCCCAAGATGTTTCAAAAGAGTCCCAATCTTTTTTTGAAATATCAATGTTATTGTTTGCAATTTCTTCAATTTCTTCTACATTGCTAAATAAAACAGGTATCCCGGCAATATCTCCCGGTTGATAATTTATAGTTGCATTACTAATGTCAAGTATATATTGTCCAACTTTGCAATTTAGTAATGCTAACAAATAGTTTGTGTTTTTAGGGACAGAAATGCTTGAACCTCCTGAATCAAATAATGCACCACCACTACAATATCTACACGAGAATGTTCCTGAAGTTACAGCAGACCAAGTTATAAGAGGCTTAAAATACATTCCTTCGCTTCGTACACTTGCTGCCTTTAATCCATTATCTTTAACATTATTTTTAATTTCATAACCATTATCAAACCAATTGACTAAGTATTCATTATAACCATACCATCTTCTATATCCGCCACCTTTACAGTATGGAAACCACTTGCTTTTAGAATTCTGTGCATCAGTTGCAGAGGATGCATTAAAATTGGCTTTATTGATATTGATTTCAAACCAAAATCTAAGAAACCTATTATTATCACCCGTTGTCATTCCCGTCTTGGGGAATGCAATAGTTCCTAATTTTTTTCCATTATCATATGCATTCAACATATTATCACTTACCCAATATGCAATAGGTGTCCCTGTTATTTTAGAAAAGTTTTCTTGCAGGGCATGATAAGAGATATTTGCATCATTAAGAAAAGCATCTTCTTTTGTTTGTTGACTGTTATAATCAACCAATCTCTTGTATGTGCCTCTATATTTGTATGTATTTATTTTTTGTTGAACCCAAGCAACGGTTTGTACTACATCTCCGCTAATTTCTTCAAATGCTCTTGCTCCCAAATGAGCCATATTAACAATGTTGGTTCTTAACATTTTTTCTCTTAATTTTTCAAAACTTGATAAGAACATCCATGAGTGCATTGTAATCATAGCTAAATATTTATTTTGCTTAGTCATTTGATAGCATCTTTCAATAAATACAGCAAAGAAATCAGTTTTGCTATCAGGATAGTTAAATTTTATATAATCGTTTAATTTAGGCGTTGCGTTGCTAATACCCATATATGGAGGGTTAGTTATAACTGCATCATATTTTTGTGCCATCGTCTGAGCTTGTTTAATAAGTGGTAATACAACACTATTTGTTTCCACTTGATAGCCCTGACCAAAAATATCATCATAGAAACTATCTTTTATTTCATCTATTCTATTATATAACTGCTCAAAATTGATATTTGTTACATTTAAGATGCTTCCGTATTCTTTTGCATCTTTTAATTCATCACAAACAGTAGTCAAGTCTTTTTCTATATTTGCATCACCATTAGCAATAAATTTAATAAGGTCATTACTAATTTCGTTGCTTTCTTTAATTGCAAATAAATTTGGTGTAATACCTTCAGCTAAAATACGGCGATTGTATTGACGAGCTTTCATCATAACTGCAAAATATGCAAGCTGATAAGCACGGGTATCAATATCAAGCCCGTGAATGTTATTTATTAAAATGTTTCTTGCAGCATCCCTTTGTGTATAACCATAGCTTTCATAAATCTGCATAAGAACATCGAAAGCATACACAAGGATATGACCGCTACCCATACAAGGATCAATAATCTTGATTTCTTCCGGTGTGATATTCTTGTATTCTGATCTGATTTCTTCAAGTTGTTTTGCAACGTCAGGCTCTTGTTCGGCTTCTTCAAGATAATATTTCCACTCGGATTTCAGACTATCATTACTGTGCCCTTCAAGCCATAATCTACCCAAAGAGTTTTCCACCATATAACGAACTATCCAATCAGGTGTGAAAAGCTGTGTAGCCGCAGGAATATTTTCTTTTGAAATTTTGATATTCTTCTTTAAGTTTGCAAATACTGTATCTTTTGGTTCTGTGTTGTAATACTGATACAGCCAACCGATAATTTCAACCTGACCTTCTTCGGCAATATTAAAGTCTTTTTCTTCAATGTCGTGAACCAAGCGATAGACTACACCGTCTTTGTCTGTAAAAGAGATAGTGAGAAGTAGTTCAGTATAGTCATCTATCTTTTCAAACAGTTCCGGTAAAACATCGTGGAGCTTGTTGCATTGCTTAATAAAAAGCATACGGAACAATTCATCAAGTTTGTTTTCGTCTTTAAGTTGGATAACCTTATCCTGCTCAAAAGGAGTAAATTCTAAATCAGTATCAAAAGGTGTTGTTACAAAGTCAGGCTCATTCTTTGCAGGATTTTCAGAGGAAAGCACACGAATACCGGAAGGCAAATAGTCATTGACTTCCATAAAGCGTATAGCAATAAGACGGTTAAACCAAGTATAGGCAACCTCTTCAACGATATACTCAAAGGCTTCTTTATAGGTCTTTGTGCTTTTTTCTTTTCTTTTAATTGCATCCACAAGTGCCTTACGCTGAGAGATTTCGTTACCCGAAACTTCCGCATAATCCTTTGTGCCAATATCAAAGAACTGCAAGTCCTTTGTCGAAATGGGAAGTGGCTCGGCAATACCACTATCTGTAATGCCAAGCATTCCTGCCTTATATGTAATATCAGATATGAGCTTTCTTCGTGCCCATACTGCAAAGTTTTTGATAGCTGTTTTATTCATTTAGATTTCTCCTTATGAGTTACCGATAGATTGGCTAAAACTTTAATGTTTATCTGATTTTAGCCAATCTTCAACTAATAATTTTTTCTTCATACTGCAATAATTTTGAAAGCATTAGCAAATTTATTGGTTAAATTATTGGTTAAAATTATTTAACTAATATCCAATTAGCCAATCTTTTATTATCTGAATCTGTTGTAATAATACCTTCTTGTTTCATTTTTTGCAGTAAATATCTAATTTTTGAAACCTTTTGTTCGTCTGTCAACAAATCAGGTAATTTTTCTTTTAACAAATTGACAAAATCTTTTTTCTTCGCCTTTTTATATGTTTCAAGATAACTAATTATCCATTTTCTATAAGCATCCTCATCGAAAGCCTTATTCTTTACATATTGAGCTTTTTCATCAATACTTTCAGCAATTTTTGCCGATATATAAATATTGGGGAATTTTCCCTCTACAACGCCGAGCTTTCTCAAATATTTCACGGCATCTTTGGTGATTTCCTTGTGCTTTTGCACGCAGTCAATAAGAAATACAGTCTGAAGATCAAAATCAGGATTGTCATAGAGCACACGTGCGTAGTTATCGTCTAAAAGCTTACCGTAAACCACAACACCAACCTGATTAATTATTTTCAAATCGTAATCGGGTAATGGGAAGTATCTTTCCTGCTGGATTTTAAATACTCTTCTAATTCCCATTGACTGAGTATCAATCATATTAAACGCTCTCATTGATTCTGCTAAAAGCTGATTACGATAAAACGGGGGATTGTAGTTTTTTTGCAAGGCCACTTCTATACTGCCAGGGAGAAATGTACCCGGATTGGTAAGTTGTATTTTATCCTCCATCTCATTTAGATATATTCTGCCGCCAATGGTGTAGTCAGAATGTGCGATACAGTTATTCATAAGCTCACGAAGAAGCCAGACATCATATTGTTTTGTTTCCATAGGAAACAAAGTGAGTTGATTCGGCATATATCTATATGTCAAATTGCGAATCTTACCAAATATTCTGTCACTCAAAGTGATGAACGGAATTTTGAATACTTCGTAGTCTTTGACTTCATCCGAAGCACTATATAATCTCCATGATGCCTCCGGAGTGCTGTTGAAAAGATAATCAAAATCTTCATTACCCAAGAGAAGCATAGCAGCATTTGTTATTTTTCCATTTAACATGAGCTTTGCTTTGGTAAGAAATTCTTCATCAGTCATATTGTCCACTTCTTCTGCAATATGAGGACGATTCATCTTTTCCTTGTATTTTTCTCGTGCTATTGCAATAGCTTCTTTGTCCAAATGCTCAATAGTTGCATCCGGAATAATCTGTTTTGACCAGTCTTTCTTTTCCTGACCACGGATTTGGTCTTGTTTAGGAATAGACAATGCTGTTAAAGACTCACCATTTCTTCCATAAAAATGGTTATTCCAACCTGTTGGAATACCAACAGCGGCTGCAGGAATCTGAAACATTACAACTCTTTTTTTGACGCCATCTACTTCAGGATAAACTTCGTATATATTGTTGAAAGTTAAACCTCCTGTTGTGTTTACTGATATTTGATGCTTCAAATTATCAAGACCTTGCGTGTCTCTATAATCAGTTCCGGTTATCTGCTTACTTTTATTATTAACGCCAAAAACAAGCCAACCACATTGAACCCCTTGCAAATTTGCTTCGTTACTTATTGCAGAGAAATACTTACCAATTTTGTCATTACTGAAATCGTTACTGGCTTCTTTAAATTCCACGATTTCATTTTCCCAATTTTCGATTAATTTTTCTAGTATAGTAAAAATATCAGCATTTTCATCTTTTTTGTCAAAGAAGAAAAACATACAATCACCTCCATATATAGCTATTAATTGAGGGCTATTAAAATTCTATATTTATTATTGTATCACTTTCTAAGGTTTTCATTAACTTTGTTTCAAGTTCAGTAATATATTTCTTAACATCGTCAGCATTTTCAAGCTGCCAAGTTGATTGAGTATTGATAGACTTAATGCTGATTGTCTTTTGTTTCTTGACTGGTGCAGGTGGAGGTGCAACAACAGGAGTATCATTTCCGCCATCATTGTCATTATCATCAGAAACCGGTGCAGGAGGTGTTACAGCAGCAACCATCTTAGCTTCTTCAGCGCTGATTTCATTTAAACAACGCACTTTGAGAGCATCTGCTTCGATTTTGATGTTCTGAAGAGTAGCAACATTATTACAGTGTTCTGCTTTTTCTCTGATTTCTCTGAAAAGAACCACATATCTGTCAGAAAGTTTATCATGACAAAGTTTACCTTGCAGTTCAGAGAATACACGGTCTTTTGCTTCGTCAATGGCAGCTTCAACAGGTTTTTCCATTTCTGTAAGAAGAGCAACATAGAGATTACCGAATTTGTTTAACAGTTCAGGTAATTTGAAGATTTCATCGAAAGGTGCCGCTTTCTTCAAGATTGCTTTAACATCTGCAACTACTGCTTCAATCTCGCTATCAACAATAAAGGTCTTACTGTCATCATAAATCTTCATATGATGAAGTGCTTTATCAAAGATTTCTTTCTGCTCTCCGGCAAAGAACTTCTTTAAAGGCTCAAAATCTTCTGCAAAGTCAAGGTATTCATCTTTCTTTCTGTCAATACCACTGAAGAACTCGTTAGTGTACTTCATTTGAAGCACTTCAATTATAAGTTTCTTACCGTCAGCAACAAGGTTTTTACCGGGATAAGCAGGCTGTGTCTGATAACGGATTTCAAGTTTTTCAAGTTCATTCTTTAAGTTCTGTGCATAACCGATAAAGCTCTTCATAATAGCATCATCGTCATCGCTTGAAGAAGTAACATTAAAAAGTTCTTTCATCACTTCACGAACTGCTTTTTTCTGCTTTTCATTAGCCTTCACACGTTTTTCGGTCAATAACTTTTCATTGAACTCTTTACGAGTGATATATCTGATAATTTCTTCTTCACTCTTTGAAAGCAGAGTTACGGCCTCGTTGTTTACAAACATACCGATTTCGCCGTCTTTGAAAAGTTTAGCAACCAACCACCAAACATCAGCTTCAACAAATCCGTAAGGAGCCTTTAAGAAACGCTCTAATAATGACTTCATTGAAGTTTTCATGTGTCTGCTGGTATTTAATGCAATATAGTCATTAAGATCATTTAATGCAAGTTGGTTAGGTGTTGAGTCGGTTCCATCAAGAGTAAGTTGCTTTCCGTTGTTTTTAAACATATTACGGATGTCACTTTCGCTTGTTGCTGTATCAATATATGAAAGCTTATGATATACGGTAGATACAAGCTTACCCAATGCTTCACTAATACGGGATGAAATTTCTTTTGAATTAGTCTGTGCTTTATCACCGTTTACATATACTTCTGCATTTTTAAGGCTTTCAGCAAGGAATAACTTTGCTGCTGCCATTCTTTCACGCATTTCAACCTTGATTGATTCTTTGATCTGCTCATATTTAGCAACTGTGTTTGTTGCATCATAGCGAATAAACTTCTCAATCTGCATAGCAGAACGAATTTCATCAAGAAATGCTCTATCGTCAGGAAGTACCACTAACACGCAACTTGACTGACCTGACATAATTCTGAGGATTGTTTCGTCTGCTCTTTCGTCGCTGTCAGGAGTAAGTATTTTAAGTGTTATATCATTGCTCTGATTTGCCTTGTAAGGTTTATCGTCAACAATCTGATTGAATGCAAAAGCATATCTACCGTTGAACAAAGGATAACGATATTTCTTTTCGTCATAAATATCGTCAAATATCATTTCAGATACTTTTGCTATTACTTCACTCGGATCAACATTCTGTGTTTCAACAGCTCTACGGATTTCCTGTTCTTCGTCTGTAAGGAACACATAAATATCACCGTTCTTCTGAACCAAAGTCTGACGAACAAGACGCTTTAAGGCATCTTCAACTTTGGCAGCAAGAGCCATACGGTCATCATTAACATCTGATACCATAAGACTTGTTATATTTTCTATATTTGCCTTGATTTCCTTAACATATTTAATCATAAAGAGTGTTTTAAGCACATTAACATCAAAGCACTCATTTTCGTGACTTGGGTTAAGATAATCATTATCAAGCGCACGGGAAATAACACCCTTGTGTGAATGGTCAAGGAACTGTTCAAGTGCGTCATAGAACATATTGAAAGGTACAATAGTACCCGGTTCATTCTGCATAACCTTTACTGCTGATTCCTTAAACAGCGCAAGCATAGAACGTTCACCTTCGGCAAGATGCTTACCCGAAGCTCCGTGTGTACGGATAGAGGTAAGGACACTACCTAAAAGGTTGAACTGATAAGGAATGAACGGATATATGTCTGCAAAGTTTTCTGCACTTGAATAAAGTTTCTTTTCAACACCGTCATTAAATACTATCAAATTCTTGATTACTGTTGCCTTATCGTCATAGAGAAGAGAAAGGGTTTGTTTTCCTGCTTCGTTCTTTTCAAGTATTCTCTTTTTAATAACTTCGTCAACGTTGGCAGAAGAGAGAGAAAGTCTTGTATCAAATCTGCCCTGAATCTTAGAGAAGTCATTGCCCTTTGTTTTGGTAATAGAATCAATGTCCTGCTGGCTTGTAACGATAATCCATGCTTTACCTTGGCAGGCAGTACCCAAATCTTCTGTTACGGTCTGTAAGTTGAGCATAAGTTTAGAATCATCACCGATATACTGACCGATTTCGTCAACCAAGAATACTACATGATGATTGCCACCCTTGGAATCTATGTATTTCTTTACAAGCTCTGCAAAGCGCTCAATACTGATAGAATAATTTTCGGTAGCCTTTTCACACCAATTTCTACCGGCTTCAACGCTCATAAAGTCAATATCAGCAAGAACTTCGATTACATCATCCTGAATAAAGTCGAAGTCATTTCTCGCATCTGTCCATTCAGAACCGAAACTCTCTTCAAATTTCTCTTTGAACTGCTCATATTTTCCATCTTCTGTGAGTTTACGTTCCAAATCAGCAAGGAACGGATTAGAACCACAGAAGCCGAGCATTTCATTAAATACTTTTAAGAATACAGATACGATTGCATCTTTTGATTCTTTGCCTGTCATTTCTCCCTTAGAGTCAATATTAAAGAGAACGACATCCGTAGGAATAGTGGTTGCGAGCTTCATATCTGCAAGAACCATAGGATCATTGATCTTATTATCTTCTATAAAGTAGTCAATGGCCTTTTTACCGTTTACTTCTTTGTTTGCAAGGAGATAAGATAAGATTTTAAGGAAGTGAGATTTACCGCTTCCAAAGAAGCCCGAAATCCACACGCCCATTTTATCTGTATTGCCTGTAATTCCTTTTTTGTAGCTGGCAAAGAAATCAGAAAAATGTTTCTGCAATTCTCTGGTTACAACATATTCTTCAAGTTCCTGACCGATATTGGCATTATCGTCCTGACCTACTTTAATAACACCTTTAATGTCTCTATCAATAGGTTTAGCGAACATATCTTTTATAATCATAACTCTATCTCCTTAATCAACAAGCTTGAAAGCTCGGTAGTAATTATCGTCTTTAATCTCTCCGAAAAGGACAAGTTCTTGTCCGTCATATTTACCCGGATAGAACAACACGACAGGAACATTATCTATAACCTGATGTAAATTGTTCAGTACTGTATGGGAACGGAGGATAGGATAGCATTTTCCGATACCCGTTATAAAAACAACTGCCTTATCAGGTGTGTTATCTTTTATATGGTTTACTATCAGACTGTCTGCAGCGGTTATTCTCAGCATATTCCCGATAGATTTTGTTACTCTGTCAAAGCCTTTTGTTTTTTCAAATTCAAAACACTTTTCCAAATAACCCTTTTTATTGAGGATATCTATTATGATTTCATACAGGTCGAATACCACTACTTTGAAATCATCATTGGAGCTCTCATTTTTCTTTTTTATATATTCAATTCTCTCTCTAACATAAAGCTCTCTGTCTGCATCGTAGTCAAATATATAATATCCGACTTCATTACCTAAACCTTTATTTTCACGAAATGACGGTCTCTGTATCATTTCTTCAGCTTTATCAAATTTCTGTGCAAGAGCATCCATTTAATTCACCCCCGTAATCGCCTTGATTATTGCACTTTCTCCGTTTGCTTCAAGATAACGCTCTAATGCAATATCCAAAATAGGCGGAGTAATTGTTTTTTGCTTATCTATTACTGTTATTAAATTGGCATCTGTTAAATAATTTATATATGTGCAACGAAGTTTTCTCTTCGTTGTATCTTTCCATATCTCGATTTCTTCATGTTGAGCTTCCTTATTTGAAAAGAAGACTTTTAAATCGGTATCTTCGATACAGGGAATACCCAAGATGACTTTTTCTCTGTAAACTTCAAACATAAACTCAAAGAACAATCTGTCACCTTTGAGTATTGCTATAAGGTTTATGATTTTCTGTGTGTTCAGATCAGAGTTGAGAAATAAATCTATCATTGTTTGGTCAAGTTTCTTCGCTCTACTTAGAATATACCCACACATTCTTTTGGCTCTATATTCTTTTGCTGCTCCAAAGAGGTTTTCGTCAATACAGATGGTTTTAATTTCATCATCCGTCTTACCGCCGGAAATCAGCTTTATTATCTTTTTAAATTCTATAAACCAGAATGATTGCGACATCAATCCGGCACTATATTCTTCCGGTATCATAGGAACCTCCTTAGAATAGATACATCATGTCTATTATATTATCGCAAAGCAAGTGTCCATTAAACAGGACTTTGAATTATTCTTCCTCGGGAAGAACGTCCATTATTTCATCAACGGTACAATCTAAACTTCTGCAAATTTTTGCAAGTGTATCAGTAGTGATTGCCTCGTTACGACTAAGCTTACGCATAGCATGACTTGTAAGATTAGCTGCTGTCTGAAGGTCTTTCTTTTTCATATTGCGATCAATAAGTAAATGCCACAATTTCTTATAAGATACTGCCATATTCACAAATCCTTTCTGCTTTATAGTAACAAAAATTTATACATATTTATTATAACATATTGATGTCTCAAAAGCAATAGAAAACGAGAAAAGACACAGAAAATTGCGATTTTTCACAAATTATTGTTTTATTTTTATATAAAATAAAGGTGATTATCATTTTATATATAAATAGTAAGTATATAAGTTCTCTCAGTCAGGTAGATACAATTTAATAAAACAATCTGCCAAAACAGCAGTTTATATAGCTATCTCTCCTTGAAAGGTGGTGATTATCAAAAAGGTTAGTTAACTTCTCTGTGACATAGTGACACACTCCTTTTCTGTAATAGTCCTTTCGTGAATTTCTGTTGTTTTGTGCAGACACGCAACAGAAAAAAGAGTGCCTCAGTTTAAATTACTGACGCACTCTTTTACTTTTTATGCGAACTGCGGAATGAGTCCAAATGCAATTTCTAACTTCTTATTAGCAGCTTGCATTAACTCCTCTGATAAACTTCCTATCTTATCTTGTAACTGATATCTGTTTATTGTTAATACCTGCTCAAACGTCGCAACAGATTTTCTCGGAAGCGGTTTATCGATAACCAAATGTGTCGGCATATATTTTTTCTTCTTTGCTTCACTGGAAGTAATAGGAACAACCAGCAAAATTGGACTATAGCTACATGCGATTTGGTTGTTAACGATAATACAAGGTCTTACCCCTGAATCACCTCCACTTTGTATATGTCCGTTTTTTTCAGTTCCGAGCTCTACATAGAAAATATCACCTTTTCTTATGTATTCCGTTGTGTTTGTCATCATAAAATTCATCCTTTCATTAGTGAAAATTTTTATGATGACATGTTTATTCGTTAGTTAAACATCTCCTTGTTTTACAAGCAAATTGGGATAGCCGGCTGACAAAATATTATATTTTTCTTTTAAATCTTTTGATGCTTTAATTTTCTTTAAATCAAGTCTTTGGATGATTGCAGGAATTTGTTTAATGTATTTCATTTCATCAAAGTATTTTCCATTTTCTGCATAGTAATTTTCAATGGTTTTCTGCGTAGCGTAACCATTCGTATCTATAAGATATCGAATAACACCCAATAAATATTCATCCACTGATTTTACAGGTTTGTTTTTTACTTGCGGAAACACACGGTCTGCAGTTTCTCTGTCAAACGCATTCATGACGGATTCATAAGTGAAATGGCGTTTTCTTAGATTCTTTTCTTTTACGGCTTTTGCCATCTCGTTACATTCGTTTAATTTATCATGCGTGTACGCAGGTAAGGAATACACATTGATGTGGCGTTGTCTTTCATCTTTCTGTTGATAACGTTTTATGTATGCCTTATATTCGTCAGGAATCTTTTCATCTTCGATATCTACTTTTTCAATCATTTTCAATAGACAAAGCAAAGATATATCCGCCCCGGTATTTTTCTTATCTTTTCTACCAAGTTTTTCGGCAATGTAATTTACAGATGCCGAAAAGATATATTCATCTTCGTATCTTGAATATATAGTGTTTCGTAATGCAGTTTCATGCAGCTCTTTGAGTGTGGGCAAATATCGAGATATTGCAGCATATAGCTCCCTGTGAGAGAATTCTATATCGTCATTTAACATCGGTTAGCGCATTTTTTATTGTGAACTTAATGTACCTTATTTTGCACAACTTCTATATTTACCAATATAGTATAATCTTGAATGCTAAGCTGATAAAAATCTAAATGTACGGAACTGTTGTCATTTTTTTGTTTTATTGTGTTTGCACTGAAAAAATGTGTGATAAATAAAAAAAGACAAGCATAACTTTTTTCGTTATGCTTGTTTTGTTCTTGTAGATTTATCCACAAGGCTTTTTGCAATATCACTTTCAAATGATTGCAAATATGAAAGCATTGTCTGTACCTGTTCAAAAAATAATATCATAGAGGACACTTTCACATATTTCCTTTGTAGTTGTAGCATACAAAATAATCGTATCTGTCTTTATAAGCTTGGTATAGTATTGTTATACTATTGTATATTTAATCATAATACTAATATGCCACCTTACATTTTCTCTGAGCCTGTCAACATCGACGCTACCGTTTGCTACACCTTCAACAATAGGTTTAGTGTACTTATCATCGGACGAACCGGGCGTAATCCAACAATTACCGGCATTTACCGCCTCTACCCAATCGACGGTTTCGTACGATTCCCAATCGGTCATTATATATCCGCAAAAGCCCAATTCTTCACGGAATATGCCCATCATCAATTCTTCATCCGTTGCCGTGTATTTATTATTGAGAGCATTATACGACGTCATGATTGATTCGGGCATTTCAGTTTGCATGGCAATTTCAAAGTTTCTTACATATATTTCCCTCAAAGCTCTTTCCGACATAACGCTGTTGCTTCTTTTCCTCGAAAGCTCCGCATTATTTGCAACAATATGTTTAAGACAGGCGGCAACTTTATTATCCTGCAAGCCTTTTGTCATGTACCCTGCCATAACTCCGCTCAGAACAACGTCTTCCGAAAAGTACTCGGCATTTCTCCCGCAGAGCGGATTTCTGTGAATATTCATTCCCGGCGCTAAAATTAAATGAATTTTTTCTTCGTACGCCTCCTCGGCGATTACTCTGCCGACCGTGTATGACATCTCACGATTGAAGCTTGCACATATCATATTGCTGCTCGGAAATCCCGTCATACGTTTACTCATTCTTACGGTAGTGTTACCGTCAGCCAACAGGAAAGGCTTCATTTTGTATTTTTCAATAGGAAATACCGAACCTGCAACTCCAAATGCGTCAATAGTCCATGCTTGTGCGCACACACTTATTCTTGCAAGTTCTTCCACGCTCATTTGAGCAACAAAATCGTCAAGTAAAAACGGATTTTTTTCTGCCTCCTCATAGCTGATTATATCACCCGAATACTCATTTAATTTTTTAGGCACAAACTTCTTTCTTTGAGTTTTAGAAAAATCAAAGGACTCGTTTTTGCAATCGCAAAATGAACATCCGTCAGCTTTTGATTTACCGTATTTTGAAATTTCATTAATTTTTCTCGGCGGTTTGCAATAGTTGTGCAGCCGCTGAAGCACTTTGTCCTCTTTTAGCGTAAAAGAAAATATTTCCTCTAAGCTGTTTATATTCTCACCAACGTAAATTTTGTACTCGCCCTTTTCCATTATCATTGTCGCATTTTCTTCAAAAAAAGATGAAAATTCACGGTCAGTGACGTAAAATTCCAAAACGTCCTCTTCATTCGGTTTTAAAAGCCTTGTCTTTGCAAAATCAATTAGTTTATGACTGCATTTTTCCAGTTTACCGTCCGGCTCTTTTACATACAGCTGTAAAACTTCTTTACCGGCGCATTTACCGATGTTTTTAACTTTAACAGACGCTTTCAGACAACCGTTTTCGTAATCTGCCGATACAAATTTCTTTTCAAATTCGGTATATGAAAGTCCGTACCCGAAAGGATATGCTACAGGAATTTTAAACGTGTCAAAATATCTGTACCCGACATATATTCCCTCCTCATACACATTTTCAACAAGAGGTTTGTCGCACGTCTTTTCTATGTCATCATTGGTTATAAAGTTTTTTGCCGACGGATAATCGTAATAATCATATGCCCATGTATCGGGAAGATGTCCGGAGGGAGATACTTTTCCGCTTAACACATCGGCAAGCGCCTGTCCTGCCGCCTGACCGGCATACCCGAACCACAACACTGCCTTTACATTATACTTTTCAATCCACCTTACATCTATCTGCCAGCCGACATTTAAGATTGCTATTGTGTTTTCAAACACCGTCGTAACATTCTTGATAAGCTGTTCTTCTTCATCTGTGAGGTAATATCCGCCCTTATCGGGATTATTGTCTGTAGCTTCTTTTGAGCCTCTTGAAACAGTGATTACAGCCGTATCACTGTATTCTTTTGCACGCTCAATCATATCTTTATCGGGAACCGTACCGAAACCGTCCGTGAAAAAATGCAGCAGTTCGGGATTGAGTTCAAAATTTCCGTACTTTTCCAGTCCCTCAACAAAGCCGATACTGTATCTCGGATTTATCGAACCGGCACCGCCCGACATATTATAAAAACGGTAATAAGCGTCACCGAACACATTTATCCTCTTTTCTTTCAGCGGCAGCAGCTTATTATTATTTTTCAACAGTACCGCTCCCTCCTGTGCGGTTACAAGAGTCATTTCATCATGTTCTTTGTATTTTTCGTCACTGATATAAGGAACGCACTCGATAACCGTATCAACAGGCTCGCTAAATTCCCCGGATTCGGTTTCAAATCCGGTAATTGTTATTGTATAGCTTTTGCCGGTAACAAAACCCAAACGTCTTATATCTACCGCAACAAACCACGGATTCCAGCCTATATCTTTCTTCATGTACTTAAACGGAATATCCTTTCCGTCAAGCAACACTCTCCCCTTTTTACCGCTCATTGCATACGGAGCGAAATTGTCCTCGGCAGTAGTTGTAAAGTACCATATGTAACAGCCTTCAAGCTCCTGCGGCAGATTAAAGTTGTTATATCCGTATATATTGTTAATGTCGTGTTCCTTTTTACCGGCTCCGTATAGATAAAGCCCCATTTCTTCATTTGTCATTTTTATGACCACCAAATCCTTTCATAAACATTTATTGCTTATTCATCATTCAAAAAAGCTGTTTCTCCCGGCTTGATTTCTTTTGTTTTTCCCTTTCGCGTGACATACACCGACACGCATGACGGATTATAAGCCATAGTGCCTTTTACGTCAAATTGCAATGAATTGTATGCACGCACATAATTATATATTTCCATATTGGTTGCGTACCAAATATTATCAAATCCCGACAAATATTTCAGAAGCTCTTCCATAACGTTCCAATTACCATTACGTTCAAATTCAAAGCTGTGTCCCCAAACGTAGAACAGCCGCGGTATTCTGTCAATATCCGTTTCGGCGAACAAACGGGCGGTACTCATAAGCTCCGGCGAATTATGGTGACAGGTTGTTCTCAGTCTGTACCAATCATCGGGAAGTCTGAAATTATTGGCTTTCAGCGTTGTTCTTGCGTAGCAAATTCCGCAGTTTTTCAAAAGCTGAGTTATTTTTTCGCTGTATTGTGCATCAGCCGTTACCGGTCCGTTTGGAAATGCCATGCCTTTTACCGGCTTTCCGAACATATCTTCAAGAGTTTCTCTGTCTTTGATTATTTCATATGCCGTCAGCCCGTCCGGGAGCAAATCAAAAAACGGGTGTGTGTAACCGTGTATTGCAGCCTCATGCTCTGTACCCTTGAACAATTCCTTGACATCGCTCTTTTTCATATAGGTATACTTTCCCGCCACATCCTCGTTTGTAAAAAATCCCGAATTGAGATTGAATGTACACTTTGCTTTATACCTATTAAAAATATCTGCAAGCTTCATATTTGTGAGATTACTGTCATCATAACTGAATGTTACCGCTCTCTCCAACCCTCCCGGGTATCTGAGAAAAATATCGTTCATATGCTTTCTCATATATTCTTTTCAATAATCCGAGCCAGATTTTCACCCATGCGTATATGTCCCCAATCCGACGGGTGTACAACATCACGGCTCAGATATTCTGTGCTGTCCATTATCTTTTCGCCG